>Ga0255117_1000001_pt1 | contig 145196 bp, 129 predicted proteins | sample Law_Atlam_RepA_8_2_FD_188583 | JGI IMG/M metagenome (GOLD analysis project Ga0255117, IMG submission 188583) | Freshwater microbial communities from St. Lawrence River, New York, United States - Law_Atlam_RepA_8h | ecosystem: Environmental > Aquatic > Freshwater > River | place: USA: New York...
CACATGGGTCGCGGCGCTGACCACGAAAGTCAGGAGCGGGGCGCAGAGGGCGAAAACGGCGCTGATCACCGCGACCAAAGCGAAATAGCCGCCCGTCGAAAGGTTCCGCGTCCATTCATTGAGGTTCGGGTCGGCGCGCAGATCCGCCAAGATCTCATCGCCCGCCACGGCAAGGAGCGCCCCGTAGACGAGCAGGAAGAGCAGGAGGACCGGACCGATGGAGAGGTAGTTGAAGGACAACGCACGGCCCCACCCTCCGGCGGCGGGAAGACTGTCGAACGTCTGCACCGGATTGAGGGCGACATCCTTGATGGTGCCGAAGTAATTGCTGAACGAGGAACCGCGCTCCCAAGCGGGCATGGGTTGAGCGGTCGCGGCTTGCGCGGATTCCGGCGGAGCCGAGGGGATGCCCAGGCCGGCGAACTCCGGCCACTGGCTCAACGGCGTCCACGCGGACATCCCTTCGCGCCAGCCTTGGTCGGACGGCAGGAAGCGACCCGCCTGCAGGCCAGCGGAGACCTCCTCTTGGCTGAAGACTCCGAGCTGGTTGGGTGGGCGGGCGACGTGGACTTGCATGAGTGAATCGGTAGGGAATAACCCGTGGAACGGCAAGACCGTAGGATAGGCACCAGACGCTTACACCCTCGACATCAAAACCCCGAACAGTGCCGCCAAGCCGCAACCACAGCAGCAGACGAAGAGGACGTAACTGAGCGCGGCTGAACCAAAGACCACCCAAGGGCTGACCTGCAAGGCGGCCCCGACGACGCGAAAGTGGATGACCAGGTAAGGGATGAAACAGAGGTACAAGAAGGTGCTCTGCAACGCGCCCGGTGGCAGCAGAGGCGTCAGCACGAAGACCAAGGAGGCCAGGCACGCCCCCAACATCGTGGCGACGGCCGTTCGGCCCAGCGGCAAGCCCTTGCAGGCCGTGACGCCGAACAGACCCAAGAGACGCAAGGCCAGCCATTGGAGCAAGCCGTAGAACAGGTAGAGGAAGGGCGCGAACAGCACCATCAGCACAGCCTGCAGAAGGACGGCTCCCAAGTTCTTCGGCTCGGTCTTGGCAAAGTAATCGCCAAACATACGCATCAGTTCTCCCGCCGACCCGGGCAACTGATTGGCCGACTGAAGAATATCGGCGCCCGCCTTCACTATCACCGCGGATAGTTGCTCCGCATAGAGGACGCCCCCGATGACCGCGGTCACCGAGCTCACCAACAAAATCAACCAGCCCAACGTCATCGTGGGGCCGATTTCTAAGCGAGCATTCCCGAGGACCTCGGCCGGACGCGTCACCATCGCCACCACTGACTGCCAAGCAGACGCTAACGAGCGCCCCTGCTCCCAGGGAAGCTGCGACGGGCCAACCGGCACCGTGGCCTCAGGAGCGGAAGCGGTAGCCGCATTTGCCGCCGGCGGGGTGGGCACGCCCTGACCCGCGAATTCGGGCCACTGACTCAGCGGCGTCCAGGCGGACATCCCTTCGCGCCAAGCTTGGTCGGTTGGCAGGAAACGCCCTGCCTGCAGGCCGGCGGCGACTTCCGCTGGGCTGAAGACTCCGAGCTGGTTGGGCGAACGGGCGACGTGGATTTGCATCACCCAGGCCTATACGGGCGCGGCGGATACGGCAAGCCCATGGGGACCGCAACTCGGCCTCCATGGGCATCGCCGCAGCGCTGCAGCCGCCTTTATCCGATCATGGCCGCGCCCAAAAGGCCGACCAAACAGCCGAAGCAACACAGCGCGAGCACGCCCACCAGGACGTGAGCCCCGAACGAGACCCAGGCGCTCCGCTGAATGGCCGCGCCGTGCAGGCGGTGATAGAAAATCAGGTAAGGGATGCCGAGGAGACAGAAGAGACCGAACACGAGGATGAAATTGAATCCGAGCAGCCCAAAGGGCATGGCCACGATGGTGGCGACGGAAGAAGACATCAGGACGGCCGCGATGGCTCGGCCACAATCCACCTTCTGCCGCATGATCCACAAGCCAACCCAGACGAGTACCCCGAACAAAGCCAACATGAGCGGCCCGATGACGATGCCGCCGATCAAGGAAACCCCCTTCATGACGCCGGCGATGGGCAAATCCGCGGCGTTGGCGTTTTGCCGCAAACCCTCCAGCAACGGCTCGAGGGACGGGTTGTTAAACTGCTCGAAGAAACGCAGCATTTGGACGTTGGGATCCTCATACCCGAAGGCCTGCAGCAAACGGACCGGCAGAACCAACAGCTGCGTGAGGTAGGCAAAGATCAACCAATCACCGAACTCCAGCCGCGCGTTCGCGAAGGTCTCGCGTGGGCTAAAGACCGCGGCCTTCAAGGTGGCGAAGAAACTACCCGCGCTCTTACCCTGTTCCCACGGGACCTGCGAGGGGGCGACCGCCGCTTCAGCCGGGGACGCCGGCACCGCGGCGGCGACGCTGCGGAACTCTTCCCACTGATTCAGCGGCGTCCACGCGGCCATGCCGTCGCGCCAAGCCTGGTCCGACGGCAGGAAACGCCCTGCCTGCAGGCCGGCGGCGACTTCCTCTGGGCTGAAGACACCGAGCTGATTAGGGGGGCGAGCAACGTGGATTTGCATTAGATTACTTCTGGCAAGGCCCGAAGCCCCTGCAAGCCCGTAGACGGCTCAGCGCATGAAGGGGCGGGCAAATGACCAGACCGTAAAGATCAAGCCCGTGCAGCCACCGACCGCCGCCATGATGCCGACCGCCAAAAAACCCCGCCAGGCAGGTTCTTGATGGGCAAAGCCCAGGGCCAAGAAGGCCAAGAGGAAACCCCAGAGCGGGACGGCGCAGGCCGTCGCCGGAATCGCCAAGACGAAGCACATCGCCCCACCCACATAAGCCAAGGTACGGAAGGTCCGGCGCCAACCGCCGCGACCGCCGCCGAAAAGTCGCAGCAGCCCATGTACGATGAAAGTGGTGACGAACGTGCCCACCACGGCGGCCAGCGGGTAGACCGCCAAGGCCCGGAAGAAATAGGTCAGGTTGAAGATCGCCGGGGCCGCGGTTTCCGGGACGCCGATCTTGCCGAGCAACACCGGCCGCAGGGTCAACAGCAAGCTCCACAGCGGGAAACCGACGAGCACCGCGATGATGCTGGCCCAGAGCAACCACTGCAACGGCGCGCGGAGACCATCGGCCGCAACCTCGGCGGTAAACGTGGCCTGCGGACGGAAGAGGACCGCCTTGAGCGTGGCCCAGAGCGTCGCGAACTTCGGGCGCGTACGCCACCGCGTCACTTGCGCTTCCCAAGGCATCGCCGGCGGCGGCGGCTCCAGGGAAGCCACCGCGCTCAGCCCGCTGGCGAATTCGGGCCGTAGGCGCAGCGCCACCCAAGCGGCGTCACCCTCCTGCCAGGCGAGGGCATCCGGCGACAAACGGCCTGTGGCCAAACCGGCGAGGACCGCTTCATAATCCAAGACGCCAAGGCTCTGGCCGCGGTCGGCGAGGTGATAGGGCTGCGGGGACATGGAGCGGGGAAAGTGGCGAGGGGGGCGGGACTCGAACCCGCGACCGGCGGCTTAGAAGGCTGCTGCTCTGAATCCAGCTGAGCTACCCCCTCGTGAAGACGAACCTAGGCGGCCGTCGACGAAGGAGCAAGCCGCCAAAGAACTAACAGACCAGGTCTCTGAACTGGCTGAAATCGGCCGAGAGCCCGCTCGGCATGCCCTTGTTGATCACCGAAACGGCGTCATGGGAATGCAGGGACTCCAGGTGCGAGCAGGCGACGACGAAGTCGCGCACGCGCTCATCGCCGTCGAACTGCTCGAAGACGAGGCGGGCCGCGTCTTCGACAAATTTGGAGTAAGCACCATTGAGCTCGGCGAAGGCCTGTTCGTCCTCGCGCTTCACCATGACCTGCGTCTCGGTGTGGAGGCCGGCGAGGCAGAGGTCCTTCATGTCCTCGACGAAGAGGGCTTTGCCCGGGGAGACTTCGGCGATGACGCGCGCCTTGGAGCGCTGCGAGTGCGGAATGCCGTAGGTGTCGCGCTCTTCGCGGGCGTGCTCGGTGAGCTCGGCGGAACAAGGGCACGCGGACGAATAGACGAAGTCGAAATGGACGTAGCGACGCAGACGATCGAGGTCGTCGATGGTGCCTTCGAGGGTCGCCTTGTAGTACTGCCAACCTTCGAGGCCGGAGCGGAGGGACTTCTGGACGATCGGGTAGCGGAACTCGACGAGGATGCGCGCGCGGCTGCACTCGAGGTCCTTCTTGTAACGGATCAGCACCTCTTCGAGCAGTTCATGCGATAGGACGCGGTCCTTGAACTCGTAGAACGTACGCATGATGCGCGACATGTTGATGCCCTTGCGGTCGGCCGCGAGGGAGACCGAACCCGTGACCGTGCATTCGAGGGGCACCGGCTTGCCGTCGCGCGAGATGACCAGCATCGGCAGACGGAAACCCGCGATGCCCACATGCTGGATCGGGACGTTGGCGCCCTGGATCAGGGACGCGTCCTTGTTCTGCATATCGGGCAACGTGGCCCGGTAGGCATCATCCACCTTGAAGTTCCGGTCGTAGCGACGCGATAAATCGCGGCTTCGGGCGGGCGGGTCGGAGCGGCGGCTCATGTGGTGGAGGGAGATGGGAAAGCCCGCCTTAGCAAACGGACCGGAAAATTAACCCCTGCGCTGGAGCCACCTGCCGGATTTGAACCGGCGACATTCTCATTACGAATGAGATGCTCTACCAGCTGAGCTAAGGTGGCGGCGCAGAGGAGAGCCCAACATGGGGAGACCAAACCGAAAATCAAGCCTTGGCGTCACTGGAATGCCCTCGCCTCTCGGGGAAAACGGGGCAAATTGGCCCGGTAACCTATGCGTGCCGCCCTTATCGCCCGCCAATTCGACGTCCAAGGACGCTTGGTCACGGTCGAACCCTACGGTTCGGGCAACGTCAACGACACCTATCTGGCGATTTTCCGGACGACCTTTTCGGAGCAGCGCTTCATCGTCCAACGCGTCCGTAAGGCCATCTTCCCCGACCCCGAGGCGATCATGCAGAACATGCGCGTCCTCACCGACCACTGCCACGCCAAGCTCGAGGCCGAATCCGACGGCGCCGACCGCATCTGGCAGCTACCGAAGATCATCCAGACCAAGGGCGGCGAAGATTGGGTGACCGACGCGAACGGCGACATCTGGCGAGCCATCTCGCAGATCGCCAGCGCCTCGGCATTCGAAAAAGTCCAGAACCCCGAGCATGCCTTCGAAGCCGGCTACGTCTTGGGGCATTTCCACCGGATGGTCAGCGACCTCCCCTGCGACCAGCTCCGCTACGCCCTGCCCGGCTTCCACGTGACCCCTGGCTACCTCGCCAAACTGGACGCGGCTTTGGCCACGCCCGAAGGCCGGGAACGCGTCCAGACATCCTTGGACGCCAAACGCGCGCTCCGTTTCGTGGAGGAACGCCGCGGTCGCTGCAACGTGCTCGAAAATGCCCTGAAATCAGGGGAATTGCACCTACGCACCACGCACGGCGACCCCAAGGTCGGGAACATCATGATCGATACCGCGACGGGTCGGGGCACCTGCATCGTCGACCTCGACACCGTGCAGCCCGGCCTCGTGCATTACGATATCGGCGACGCGACGCGCTCGGCCTGCAATCCCGCCGGCGAAGACGCGCCCGACCTCGCCAGCGTCATCTTCGACCTCGACCTTTTCACGGCCATCTACCGCGGCTATCGCTCGCACGCCCAGGATTTCCTGAGCCCCGCCGAGCTGAAATACCTCTACGACTGCATTCACCTCATTCCGCTGGAGCTCGGGATTCGCTTCTTGGCCGACCATCTCGCCGGCGACGTTTATTTCAAGGTGCGCTACCCGGGCCACAACCTCCGCCGCGCGCTCGTGCAGTTCAAGTTGGCCGAAAGCATCGAAGCCCGCGAGGGCTCCATCCGCAAGGTGCTCGGCGAAAGCTAACGATGCCGCCGACCCCTTCCGAGACCTCCTGGATGCTCTGGCTTGCCGGCTTGGTGCTGGCCCTGCTCATGGCGCGGGGGGCTTGGCGGGGGTACAAGCGCGGCCCGCTGAGGCAATTGGCTGGCCCCATCGCCCTCACGGTGGGCATCGCGCTCGGTTGGGCCCTGGGGCCCGAGCTGGGCCATTCCCTGCTCCATGGGACCTCCTTTCCCTGGCTGATGCGCGGGGCGGCGGGGGTCCTGGGCTTAACCTGCGTAACCGGGCTTCTGGTGTACGGCTTGGCCTGGTGGATCGGTAAACGCCCAGAAGGGCTGGATGAGGCGGAAAGCCCGGTGCTCGGGTCGATGGTGGGCTGCTGGACCGGCCTACTGTATTTCAGCCTCCTGGTCTTGGCCATCGCCACCATCGCGTCCGTCCAGGAACTCATCGGCGGACCCCAAGCCGCCCAGAAACACCTCAGTATCCGGGCCCGCGATCAAATCGCGAGCACCCCGGTCACCCATTGGCTCAAGGACTGGAGCCCCTTGCCCGATCGGCAGAGGCGCCTGATGACTCAGACCCGGCTGTTAATGGCCGACCCAGAGGCCCGCAAACGGCTGATGGCCATGCCTGAAATGCGGGCGATGGCCGCACACCCGTCTTTCTACCAAGCCTGGGAAGATAAGAAAGTTCGTGAGTTGTTGAATAACAGGGACTTAAGTGATTTCTTTGACCACCCCAAGGTGCGGGCTCTCTTGGCCGATGAGGCGTTCCAAAAGCAGGCCGCGGCCTTGGACTTGCCAGCGATTTTTGACCGGGCTTTGGCTGTTCACAAATAATTCACAGCTGGGTTTTTTTGTGGTGGCTGGGAACTATTTCCTTAAGGTAAAACTTCTCTCCCCAAAACCATGAAGCCGTTTCCCTTCCTCATTGCCGCTTTGGCGCTCACTTTGAACGCCCAGGACGCCAAGCCCGGCGCCGACCTCAAGCCGACCCTCGAAGTGGGTAAGGCTGCCGCCGCCGAGGCCCCGAAGGCCGACCAGAAGTTCTTCGCGCAAGTATGGACCGCCACCTCCCCGCAGGAGTTCGTCAACTTCCAGCAACGCATCCGCATCCTCGCCCAGCAGGTCGAAGAATTCAAGCGCTCCCAGCTCTTCCTGGAAAACGCTTTGACCACCCCGGAACGCGAAGCCCGTAGCCACGAGATCGCCGCCAAACAGGCCAAGCTCCAGGCCGACAACGAAGCCATGGGCAAGCTCTACGGCGGCTTCAGCATTCTCCGCCCCTATCAGCTCGTCCCCACCAAGGTCCTCTTCCTGACGCCCCTCTCCAACGACGAATTCACCAAGGTTTCCGCCGCCAAAGACTTCAAGCCTGAGTCCATCCTGACGGTCGAAGACAAGAAGTTCCTCGTCCGCGACACCATCGCGGGAGCCGTCGAAGTCGAAACCTTCCAGGTTCTCCTCAAGCAGATCGTCGAGACCAAGGCCCAGCTTCAGCAGCTCGTTGACCTCCAGCCCAAGCTGAAGTCCGACGACGACAAGAAGAAGGCCGAGGAAGCCGTCAAGGCCACCCAAGAACGCGTCAACAAGCTCTCCGAAGAATTCAAGAAGTCCCGCGGCTTCGACTACCCTGCCGAGAACGGCACCATCCCCGCCGAAGCCAAGCTCTTCGTCCAGATCACCGAAGCCGAAAAGGCCCAGCTCGATAAGGCCAACGCCAAGCCGGAAGAAAAGAAGGCCGACGCGCCGGCGACCGAAGAGAAGGCCAAGTAATCCCCCTCTACCCCTACCCCCAAACCAATCAAACCATGACCACCGCTACCGAAACCCCGGCGCCTCGCGTCGACAGCAACCTGCTCCAGCACGACAACAAGGTCTTCCTGAAGTTCGTGACGATCAGCAGCCCGGACACGCTCGCCCGTTTCAACAACGACCTGAACGTGATGACGGCCCAGGCTCGTCGCATCCTTGAAGTCAACCAGCGCATCGCCGCGACCCTCACGACCGGCGAAAAGGATGCCCTCACCAAGGTCCGCGACGGCGAACTCGCCGACTTCAACCAGAAGGACGACATCTTCGCCAAGGTCTACGGCTTCAAGGTCGACTCCGTCGCTATCCGCCCGCACTTCATCCAGAACACCGCCATCCAGCTCATGACCCCCGTCACCGACGAGCAGGTCGCCGAGCTCCGCAAGAACCCTGACTTCAAGGAAGCCGACATCCAGGCCCGCGGTAACACCAAGATGGTCGTCCTCTCCAAGGTGACCGGTGACCACATTCCGGTGCTCAACAACAGCATCGAAGTGATCCAGGTCCAACAGAACACCATCCTCCAGCTCCGCGCCGCCGAACAGGCCGCCACCGATGAAGCCGCCAAGGCCCGCATCAAGGAAGAACTCGCCAAGGCGACCGAGGTCCTCACCAAGAACGCCGAGTTCATGGCCAAGACCTACGGCGTGGTGAGCAACAACCTCGTCTTCGACGTGCTGGAAGCCCATTTCTGGGTCGCCCTCACCCCGGACGAACTCAAGGCCTACGTCGAAAAGAACCACGGCACCGCCGGTCAGGCCCTCGCTGCCGCCGACGCCCCGAAGCTCGACAACAAGAAGGACAAGAAGAGCTCGTAAGCGCTCTGCCCTCCTGAAACTCAAAGCCCGCCGAAAGGCGGGCTTTTTTGTGCCTAGAAGAGTTCGCCCTGCTCCGGTCCGGCCGCCGGCTTGGCCTTGGGCGCCGGTGGCTTCGCGTCTGGCTCGGCCGTCTTCTCCGAGCCGCCGGCCAAACCATGCTTCGCCTGATAGCGGCGCAACGTGGAATGCATCTCCATGGCCTCCAGGAAGGCCACCACGCCGCGGACGTCCTCCGCCGGAGCATCGCCCGGCTCAAAGGCGAAGTCGGTCTTGAATCGCACGAGCGAGAGGTTCGAACGGATGCGGTCGGCCTCGGCCGTGATTTGCTCACGGAAGCGCGCCGGCTCGATGGTCGCACCCGCAGCCAAGACGCCGTCGAGGCCACCGTATTGCTGCAACCACTTCACGGCCGTCTTCGGACCGACGCCCTTCAGGCCAGGAATATTGTCCGAGGCATCCCCGACCAGCGCGAGGTAATCGGCGATCAACGCAGGCGGAACCCCGAACTTCTCCTCCACGCCCGCGGCATCGAGTCGACGCCAGCCGAGCGCGGGATTCGCGGTGGGCGGCGGCGCGAGCTGCAGCACGGGGCCGCCGACGCATTGGCCGAAATCCTTATCGGCGCTCACGATGATGCATTCATCCCCGGCCGCGGCCAAACGATGGACGGCCGTGGCGATGAGGTCATCCGCTTCCACGCCGCGCTCCTGGACCACCGCAAACCCCAACAAGGCGGTCAGCTTCTTGATCTCGGGCAGCTGCAGGATGATGTCGGGCGGGGTGTCGTCGCGCTGGCCTTTGTAATCCGGCAAGACCGCCAAGTGGCGGTCGGAGCCCCCCAGGTCGAAGAAGACGACGCAGCGATCGGGCTTCTCCGCGTCGCGGAGGTCCTGCAGCGATTTGATCCAACCGTGCAATGCGCCGGTCGGAAACTGGTCCGACTGCCGGCGAAGGTTCGAACGCTCCATCGCGAAATGGCTTCGGAAGACCAGGTTGAAGCCATCGACAAGGAGCCAGCGCATGTCGACGAGTCTCGCTGACTCGCCGACTGCTTCCAGAAAAAAGCAGGCCCGCCAAAAGGCGGGCCTGCGAAGGGCGAACTCTCGTTCAGCTTACTGGCCAGCGGCCGGAGCCGGAGCGGCCGGAGCACCATCACGCGGCGAGGAGTTCGTCGGGGTCGCTTCGACCGGCTCGCGGTAGACCGCGCCACCAGGAGAGAGGACGACCGGGTTCTGGAACGTGGAACCGGCGCGCATGCCAGGGTAGCTGCTGCGGAGGGTCGCACCACCCGGGGAGACGAGGTTGGCCGTGACGAAGACCGTGAGGTTCTTCTTGGTCGTGGACTTGCCGCTGGAGCGGAAGGCCGCGCCGATGAGCGGGATGTCGCCGAGGACCGGGACCTTGTCGCTGACGGTCTTCACTTCTTCGCGGGTCAGTCCGCCGATGACGACCGTGGCGCCGTCGAAGACGGTGACGTCGGTCGAGACTTCACGGGTGGTGAAGATCGGCTGGAAGAAGCCCGAAGGAATGGTGACGGTCGTGGAACCGGAGATCGCGACGGAGGTGCCACCGTATTCGACGAAGCCTTCGAACTCGGTCACCTTGGGCTTGAGGTTGAGGGCGATCGAGTCGTCGGAGCCGACGGTCGGGGTGACTTCAAGGGTCACGCCGACTTCCTGGACGGTGAAGTCCTGGGGCGTACCGGCGGTGATGGTCACACCCGCGGAACCGCCACCGTTCTGGCCACCGCCCTGCGAACCAACGTTCGACTGGGTGTCACCGTAGGACTGTGGGTAGCGGAGGAGCTGAGCGATCTTGATGATGGCGGTCTTGCCGTCGAGGACGGTGAGGCTCGGGGCGGACATCAGGTCGGTACCGCTGTTCTGCTCGACGGCCTTGAGGAAGATCGAGAGGTCGTAGGAACCGATCGTACCGATCAGGCCGTTGTAGCTGCCCTGCGCACCGCTCCAGCCGGTCGTGCCACCGAAGTTCGGCTCGCGACCACCGAAGTTGCCGGAGGGGAAGTTCGGGGGATTGTTGGCGATCGGGATGGTCGAACCAGGTTGGGTCACGGTGACAAAGCCGCCGTTGCCGTCCGGGATGGTCGCCGAACCGCCAGCCACCGCGATGGTGCCGGGGTTGGAGACGGTGGCGGAACCGAAGACGTCGTTGACCGAACGGAGGTTCGTCTGGGCGCGGATCGTCTGAATACCGTTGACGGTGCGGGACAGGCGCAGGTTCGTGGTGAGTTCGTTCAGGGAAGACTCGGAGACTTCGATGAACTTGGACTCGATGTGGACCTGCTTGATGTCGGAGTAACGGCGGAGGATGTTGCGGATGCGCTCCAGGTTCTTGCGATTCTGGGTCACGATCAGGGTCGTACCGTCGTAGTTGAGGACGGCACCGGTCACTTCAAACGACACGCCGGAACGGGTCAGGAAGTTCTTGATACCCTCGTTGCGAGGGTTGACGTCGGTCGCACCTGCGCCCGCGGTCGCGCCACCGAAGGGGCTGGCGGCGCCACCCGTGGAGGCGGACGGGGCACCGGTACCGATACCGGTCATCTTGGTTTCAGCCGCGGAGCTCAACGGGAAGAACTCGGTTTCGAGGTCGTTCGAGCCGGAGTCCGGACGGATTTCGATGATGCCCGCGTTGATCGTGTAGGTGAAGTTGACCTGCTTGGTGATGAGGTCGATGGCCTTCTCCAGGGTGACGTTGCGGAGCGTCATGTTGACCGACGGATTCTTGCGGTCCGGGTCGATGACGAACATGTTCACGCCCTTGTTCTCCTTATCGTAGGACTGGGAGACGATGGTCAGCTGGGCGATGGCGCGGTCGAATGGCAGGTCGCGGATGTTGATTTCCGGGACGGTGATCGAGCGGAGCTTGTCGAGCACCGGATCGGAGGTGGCGGTGCCACCCACAGGGCCGACTTCGCGGTTGTAGACTTCCGGGAGCTTCCAGCTTTCGTCGAGCAGCTCGAGGAGCTTGCCCTTGGTGACGTTGCGGTTCCACTGGCCGGAGTTTTCGGAGAGGACCTGGCGGATGCGGACCTGGAAGGCCTTCGACTCAGCGTTGTTCGGCTGGTACTGGAGGATTTCGCGGTAGGCGTCGAGGGCGCCGGCGTAGTCGCCGTAGAGGTAACGGGCGCGGCCCTTGACGAGCAGCTCCTGCACCTTGTCGTCCTTGGCGCGGAGGCCGGGGGAGATTTCGTCGACGCTGCGGTAAGCCGGGTCGGACTTCTTGGCCGCGAACTCGGCGCGGAGGCGACGGGAGCTGGCGTCATCGGCGCCGTTGAGGCGCTCGAACTCGCGGACGAAGGCGTCGGCCTTGTTCATCTCGCGGGAATCCATCGCCAGGAAGGCGCGGCGGGAGATGATGGAGGACTTCACCGACTTGATGCGGTCGCTGACCGGCTTGGTCGCGATGTTGCGGGGCAGGTTGGCGGAAGCCTTGTCGAGGAGGGCGGTCGCTTCGTCGAGCTCGCCCTTGCGGACGGAGCTTTCGGCTTCGCTGATGAGGGCGGAAGCGGCGTCGATGGCGGCGGCGTTGATCTTGGCGAGGCGCACGACTTCGGCGCGAGCCAGCTGATCGGCACCCTGATCGCCGGATTCACGGCGGCTGATGATGTCCTGCTTCGCCAAGGTGATTTCATCGCGCCAGTTCTGGGCGGCGGTGTTGTTCGGGAGGGCGCCATTGGCACCATCCAGCACCTTGAGGGCGGCGGCGTAGTCGCCCTGTTCGGCGATTTGCTTGGCGACCGCGATGGCTTGGGCGACTTCGCGGTAGAGGTTCTCGTGCGAAGAAGCGACTTCGTCGAGCAAGGTGGCGGGCTTGGCCGGAGCCGCCGGAGCGGGCTGGGAGGCCTTGAGCTTCGCGGCTTCGGCGTCGGCCTTGGCCTTGTCGGCGGCGGCGAGGGCGGCCTTGACGGAAGCGATGCCTTCCTTGGCGGCTTCATCGTCCGAGGAGATCTTCTGGATCTGCTCGAACTTCTCGAGAGCGACCTGGAGGTCGCCCTTCTCGCGAGCGGCCAGCGCCTCGGAGAGGAGCTGGGTCTTTTGCGTCACCGGATCCACGTCTTGGGCGACGAGGGAACCGACAGCGACGGCGGCGGCGAGGGTGGCCCAAGCGAGCCGGTTGCGTTTGTGATTTTTCATCTGGGCGTCGGAGGTAAAGGGTTATTTAGGGGCTTTATCTTTGTTGGGGGAAGCAGGCTTGACCTCGGCGGGGATGGCCAAGGTCTCGGTGAAGGATTTACGCCCCTTCTTAGGGTCGGGGATAAAGGTCTTCTCAACGGTCACGGTCTTGTTAATCAAGTCAATGTCTTTGATGACGAAATCGGCACCTTTGTAGGCGAATTTGTCGCCCTTGCGGTGGCGGGCCCAGGTCGTGGAGGGGTTGTCGCTCGCCGCCAGGAGGATGTTGATGGTGTCCTTGAACTCGATTGGCTTGATATCGTCGATTTCCACCAAACGGCCCGCGGTCTTGTCGTCGAGGGTCAGGACATTGCGGGTGAAGCCGTCCGGCATTTTTTCGACTTTGAAGGCCACGGGGGTCACCGGGACCTTGGGGTCGATGGGCTGCTTCAGCTTGCAGCGCTCATAGTAGGTCTTGCTCTCGATGTTCTGGATCAAGAACTCGCGGTCGGCTTCCTTGCCGGAACGCGGAGCCATGGTGGTGCTCAGGACGTAGGGGTAGGTGGGGTGGCCGACCTTGAGGAGGGTGATGCCGAAGGGGGGCAACGGGATGACTTTACGGGCGAGCGGGACGTATTCCGACTGGGCCGGATCCCAAGCGATATCGATGGTCGTGAAGAGGTCGTAATCCCAACCATCGTCATTTTCCTCGGGAGCGAGCCAATCGTTCGCCCCATCGGTCAACGAGGCGCGGGGGGAGTTGGGGTAATCGCCGCCCTTAGGCGCCAAGGAAAGTTCGGGGATGGCGACCTGGCGGGCCTCTTCGGCGGGCAGCAGGGGCTTGACGAGTTCGGGCGACCAGCCTTGTCCAAGCAGGCCCCAAGCGGTGATACCGGCGATCAGCAGCAGCGTTGCGCCGATAAAGAGGAAGAAGTCCTTACGGGAATTCATGGAAAGGTTCTCGGATTATTTCTTGGGTTCGCCCTCAGCGGCGGGCTTATCTTCGACGACCGTGAGGTAGTCGACCTGGACGGTAAATTGCGCGGGAGCTTGGCGGATCACGACCTTACGCTCCTCCTTGGGAGCCGGGGCGGCGGCCTTGGTGTTGCTGGCGGCCGCGGCATCGGCGGTGAAGAAGCCCGGGAGGCTGGTCACGGCCGCGGGGGCCGTCGGAGCCGAAGAAGAAACGACCGTGGGGGCGGAACCCAGCAACTTGAGCATGTCCGCCGTCGGCGTGCCGACTTCGACGGCCGTGACGGCGAACGGGCGACCGCTGTTGCGCACCTTGTTCACGAAGGTACGGAGCGTGGCGGTCGTGCCGACGAAGCGCACGCGGAAGGAAAGCGTGTCGACGAGGCCGGGCTGGCGGAAGGTGCGGGTCGGGGCGAATTCGTCGCTTTCGTTGCGGACGGTTTCGGGCTGCGCGAATGTGCCCGCGCCCGGCTTGCCTTCGGGAATCTTCTCGAAGGTTTCGACGGCTTCGCGGTCGATGGATTCGAGGAGGATCGGGGTCGGCGCGCCCGCGGCCACCGGACGGGAGTCGGCGAGCGTCTTGAAGAGGAAGTCGACGATTTGGCGCTGCTGGTCGACGCGCACGATGTCGCGCTTGGGGGACGTCCCCGGATTGCGGATGTAGCGGCGGAAACCGAACTCGCACTTCTCGTTCGGCAGCATGCGAATGTCGCGATCGGCGGCGAACTTCGTCCACTCGTCGACCGACTGCTTGATTTCCGAAGCGAGCGCGGTGTTGGACATGTCCTTGCCGAGGATGCGGGCTTCGGGGGCGCCCGCGATGAGCGCCTTGAGCTGATCCTTCTGCGCGTTGAGGTCGACCAAGTCCTTCGTCGCGGCATCCACGTTGGCCGGGGTCAGGGAAACGGGCGCCGTCGCCGCGGGGAGCAGGTGGCCATTCAGCAGACCGCGGCTCTTCTTCTGCTGCAGGTCGAGCTCGCGGGCGGTCGCGTTCTTGTCCGTGTACTTCCAGTAGCTGGCGCCGACGCCGGCGACGAAGACGACGCCGACCGCGATGAGCGAGCTGTAGAAGAGTTTGTTCTGCTTGAAGTTTTCCATGACTTAGAGGGCTTTGTCCTTTTGGATGATCAACGTGAAGGTGAGCTTGGGGACGTTGGCTTCCTTGTAGTCGGGCTTGATCTCATCGGAAGGAATGTCGGCGATGAACGCCGACTTCTTCAGGCTGGCCATCAAGGCGTTCTGCCGCTCGATGAGTTCGCGCGCGTTGAAGGTCTTCCCCGGGGCGACCTTGTCGAGCAGGATGCGGGCCGTGACGGTGACCTTGGTGACCGGAGGAGACGGCGGCTTCGGCGCTTCGCCCTCGACGGCCGGAGCGGCCACACCCGCGACATGGACGACGCGAATTTCCTCGACCCAGGTATTCTTGCTCTGGGCCACGCGCGACTGGAGGTCGGTCAGGAAGGCCGGCCAGTTCGAGCGGTTGACGACGACGGACTCCAGCAATTGGTTCGTACCCAAGACCGCTTGGGCATCCTCGTGCGTCTTGATGATCGTCGCTTGGTGCCCGTTGAGCACGAGGGCGCGCGCCTTGAGCTGATCGATCTGCGCGGTGTTGTAGTCGGTGGCGTCGGCCAAGGCCAGGAAGACGGGCCAGGGCGCCAAGGCGGCCAGGAGCGCGGCCACCAGAAGCTTGGGCTTGCGGGCGTCGAAGGCGATCTGGGCGGCGATGTCCCGCGGAATCAAATTCACCCCCGAACTCTGCGGGAGCAGCAAGGAAGCCGCTTCCCCGATGACTTCGGAAATCTGGTGGACGTGCTGGCGGAGGTAATCCGGGTTGAGTTCCGGACCGGGGGTCAGGGCGGAAGAAGGATCAAACTGCTCGACGGGCAGGCGGAGCGATTCGGTGAGCTGTTCGGCGAGGCCCGGCACGAGCGAACCGCGCCCGGTGAGGAGAATGCGGGTCGGTTGACGACCGGCGGCGCCGCGGCGGACGTTGATGAGGCGACGGTTGATGTCCTGCGCGAGGCGGCGGATGAAGCTCTGCGAATTGACCTGCAACACGGCGACCTGCGGGTCGGCTTCCGTGAGGTGCACGATGCCGGAGTAGTAGCCGACCTTGACCGCTTCGGCGGTCGCAAAAGGCTGACCGGTGTTGTCGGAGACGCCTTGCGTGAGCAGGTTGCCGCCGATGTTCGCGGACTGGATGTTGGCGCCGGCCGGGCCGACGAAGCTCAACGAGGTCGAACGGGCGCCGACGTTGATGATGAGGACTTCCTCGTTGGCCAAACCGCCATGCAACAGCGCGGCGCGGCTGTCCAGCAGCGGAGCGGCTTGGATGGCATACGGACGAAGGCCGGTGGCGGAGACGAGGTTGGCGATGCGGGTGGCAACTTCCGTGCGCAGCGCAAAGAGGAGGACTTCCGCTTCGACGCCGTCGGAGGACATCACCTGGCTGTCCCAGATGACTTCATTCAAGGGGTACGGAATCGCGTTCTGCGCCTCGAAGGCGACGATCTGCGCTTGGCGCTCGCGCTCGACCTGGGGCACCTTGAGCGACTTCTGCAGCAACAGGAAGCTCGGGGCGATGATCGTGGCCTGTCCCGAAATCTTGTGCGTGTTGACGAGGCCCGCCAAGGCGGACACGGCGGCGTTCAACCAGTCATCATCCCCCAGACCTGGGGCCAGGTCTTCGGCGAAAAACTGATCCATGAACAGGCGACCGGCTTCCTCACGGAAGGAGGAAACCGAGACGTGGGACGCGGCGAGGTTGACGATCAAGGCCTTCTTCTGGCTCATACGTGCAGGGGGTGTGGTGGGTTGGGTTCCGCGCCGACCTTAGCGGGTCGGCACATCCTCGCGGATGAACTCAGGGGAGGGCGGAACCACGGGAGTATCGGAATAAAGGACGAGGTACTGCGGGCGGAGGATGCCCGGAGTGGTGATGACCCCGCGATCGGCGGCGTCCTTGGCGGGGTCGAATTTGGCCTTGGTTTGGAGGTCCTTGTGCAAGGCCCACTTCTGGTCGGCCAAAACGAGGCCGCGGGCGTCGAAAAGCGGTTCTTCGTTACCGGCGACTTCCAGCTGAACGTAATAGTAATCGGGCTCCTTCTTGAGGTTGTCGCGCTTGACGACGTCGCCCGGGAGGTAGAACAAGACCGAGCGGGGCTGGTTCACTTCGATCGTCAGCACGGTGGCGGACGAGCGATAGTAGTTCCAGTCTTCGGGTTTGGCAGAAGCAGTCTTATAAATCTGCGTGACGCTGACCTTGACCTTATCGACCCACTTCCGGTTGAGCACCTTGGCGTCGGCTGCCGCCGGCTTGGTTTCGGGCTGGGTGTTGGCCTGGATTTCGACCTGCATGCGGTTCCAGGGGTTTACCTGGCCGCCGAGCTTGGTCTGCTGGAAGGTGACGCTACGGACAAAAACCACGCTCTTGCCGACGGGGGCGCCCGGTGCCGGCGCGGTCTGGGCAAAAGGGTAAGAGGTCAGGCTGACCATCGCCAACAAGAGGGCGCAAACGGCTTTGAATCGGGGCATGGGGAACAATGTCGTAAGGACGCCAAGGATGGTGGCAAACGCAAAAGCCCGAGCGCTGGAACATTTGATTAATGCAAAACTCTTGCAACTAACAGGGAGGCACTTAAACCCAAAGGATTGTGAGTCTCCTCAACCGATTCCTCCTCCTATTCCTGTCCCTGAACCTAAACCTCGCCGGGTGGGCCCAAAGCGAGCCGCAGGTCGTCAGTAGTTTCACCATTCCAAACGAATGGGTCGGCCAAGTAACTTCCCGTAAAACCGCCCATTCTGCCCTGATTCCAAGCGGCGGGGAGTTGCATGGCTATGCCCTCAACGCCACCGACTCGCGGACCCTTGCGCGGGCCAAATTGATCGTTGGCATCAACCCGGAACTGGAACCCTGGCTGGCCGACTGGGCTCAAGCCAATCGGCGTGAAAAAGACCTGCTCTGGCTCTACCCTGACCCGCTGCCATCAGGTAGCCACCTCTGGACTGTCCCCGCCGAAGTGAAACGGATGATCACCCGCCTAAAGAAAGGGCTAGATTCAGCGGGGATTGAAATATCTGAAAGTACTGTAGGACAATTACTTAAGGATGTAGATGCGGTTGAAAAGGACGTCCGGGATACCTTCGCCCCCCTGCCGCCCCATGCGCGGCAATTTGTCACCCAGCACCCTGGACTGGAGAGCTTCGCCGAAGCCTTTGGACTCAAGGTAGCCGGCAGCATCCTTCAATGCTCCTCCGCCGAGTCGGCCGATCCGTCCGCCAAGCATTACGCCAACCTGCTCAAATCGATTCGGACCCAAAAGGTGCGCGTCATTCTGAGTGATGAAGGGCAAAACCCCGCCGCGGCCCAACAGCTGGCCAAGGACGCCGGCCTCAAGGCGCCCACCGCGGTGAGTTTTGAGTACCTGCAAAAGCCCGGCACCCCTGGGGATACTTGGGCGAGCATGATGCGGCTGAATGCCCGGAAATTGGCGGACGCCCTCCAGCAACCGTGAAACCGCAACCTTGGTGGTCCCCGCTCGCTGATGCGTGCTTCGGCTTACTGCCCCGCGTCCCCTATGCCCGCCCAGATCGCGCCGACTGCCTAGGAATCGCCGTCGAGGCCCACGGGCTCTCCGCCGCCGCCCGGACGGATGGTCCGACGGCCTTCACCGCAGCCGATTTCACGATCCCGTGCGGCTGCCGGACGGCGCTCATCGGACCGAACGGCTCAGGTAAGTCCACCCTCCTCCGCGTCCTCGCGGGCTTGCTTCACGCCGCCAGCGGCTCGGTCCAAGTCCTGGGAGCGAAACCGCAGCTGGGCCGGGCCCGCGTGGCCTACCTGGCCCAACGCCCGCGGCTGACGGACCCTTTCCCGCTCAAGCTTCGCCGCCTGGTGCAGATGGGCACCTACGCGCACCATGGTTGGTTCGAGGAATGTCACCATGGCGATGAAGCGGTCGACCGTGCGCTCCACTTGCTGCAGCTCACCGAACTCGCCGAGCGCCCGGTGCATACCCTCTCGGGGGGTCAGCTGCAACGCGCCCTGCTCGCCCGCGCGACCGTCCAAGGAGCCGAATTGCTGTTGCTCGACGAGCCTTACGCCGCCCTCGACCAAGAGAGCCGGGACATCGTCGAAGGCTTCCTCTTCGCGCCCAACGCCAACCTCACGATCGTGATGGCGACGCACGACCCGGCGGACTCGCAACGCTTCGACCGCATCCTCGAACTCCGCCACGGCGCCTTACGCACCGTCCACGCCTGCGCCGGCCACCCCCACCGTCATGCTTGAGTTCCTCCTCGAACCGCTGCGCGAACCTTTCTTCCAACGCGCGCTGCTCGCCGTCGTGTTGAGCGGCCTGACCTGCGCCTGCCTCGGCGCCTACGTGGTGCTCCGCCGGATGGCCTTCCTCAGCACCGCGCTCACCCACTCCATCCTCCCGGGCGTGGTCGGCGCGATCCTGCTGGGGCTCTCCCCTTATGTCGGCGCCCTCGCCGCCGCCTTGCTCACGGCCGGCGGCATCGCCTGGCTCTCGGCGCGCCGCGGCACGAGCGAAGACAGCGCCATCGGCGTGATGCTGTCCGTCATGTTCGCCGCGGGCATCGCGCTCATGTCGGCCGCGCAGGCATGGCGCGATTTCACCGGCTTGCTCTTCGGCAGCGTCGTCTCCGTCGGCGCCACCGACCTGCTCATCATCGGCCTTACGTCGGCCGGAATCCTCTTCACCCTCCGGGTGCTGCACAAGGAACTCGAACTGGCCTCCTTCGACGACGAATACGCCGAACTCATCGGCGCGCGCCCCGCTTGGCTCCGCGCCGCGTTGCTGATCCTCGTCGCGCTCGGCGCCGTCGCCTGCGTCCGCTTGGTCGGCGCCTTGCTGACGACGGCGCTCTTCGTCATTCCCTCCGCCACGGGCGTCCTGCTCGGACGCACCTTACCCCAAGTCATGGGCTGGGGCATCGCGTGCGCCTTCTTCGGCGGCATCAGCGGACTCTACCTCTCCTACCACTTCGCGGGCGTGCCCTCCGGCGCCGGCATCGTGCTGTGCTGCGCGCTCCCTTACCTCATCGCCCGCCTCCGCGCGCCCCGGCGCTGATGGTCAGAAGCGCGGCGGCCGTTCCGACAGCGGCGGACCCAAGACTTCCTGCGCGACGATGGCCCGCCGCAACGCGGCGCGCGTGGAGAACTCCCCGCGAATGGCGTGGTGACCGTAACGGATCAACGGCCGGGTGATGACCGGCACGCGGGAAGCGACCGGGGCCGGCTTCACCGGAGAGGGCTCTTCCGGAGCGGGCGCGGGGGTCTTCAGCATCCGCTTGCGCAGCCGCCGGGGAGGCGGCGTCGGCAGCGGTGGCGGCGTCGGCGGAGCCGGAGCTTCGCCCGAGGCGGCGAAGAACCGGCTGACCACGTAGAGCGCGATCCCTCCCAAGATGAACGGCGTGAGCGTCACGGGCGCTTAGACCTGCGGGGCGGCGGGCGGCTGATCGCCGCCGATGCCCTTGCGCATGGCGGTATCCGCCTTGAGGTTTTCGATGCGCTGGTAATCCATGTAACCCATGCGGCCGGAACGCAGCGCATCCGCCAGGGCCTGCGGCACCATGGCTTCGGCTTCGACGACGCGGGCGCGCATTTCCTCGACGCGCGCGCGCATTTCCTGCTCCAAGGCCACGGCCGCGGCGCGGCGGATTTCCGCCTGGGCCTGCGCCATGTTCTTGTTAGCGTTAGCCTGCGCCTCTTGGAGCATCGCGCCGATGTTGTCGCCGACGTCGACGTCCGCGATGTCGATGGACATGATCTCGTAGGCGGTGTTCGCGTCGAGGCCGCGCTCCAGCACGGTCTTCGAAATGCGGTCGGGGTTCTCGAGCACGAACTTGTAGCTCTCGGAGGAGCCGATGGTGGTCACGATGCCCTCACCCACGCGGGCGATGATGGTTTCCTCCTGGGCGCCGCCGACGAAACGATCGAGGTTGGTCCGCACGGTCACGCGGGCCTTGACCTTCACTTGGATGCCGTCCTTGGCGACGGCGTCGATCGTCGTGCGGCCGCTGGCGGGATTCGGGCAATCGATGACCTTGGGGCTGACGGAGGTGAGGACCGCCTCCAGGACGGACTTGTTCGTCCCGCGCGTCGCGATGTCGATGGCGCAGGCGCGGTTCCAGTCCAGATGGAGGCCGGCCTTCTGCGCGGCGATCAGCGCCTGCACGGTCTGCACGATGTTGCCGCCGGCCAGGTAGTGGGCGTCGATCTTCTCCACATCGACCGTGAGACCCGCCTTGGTCGCGGCGATCTTGGCGTCGACGATGACCGTGTACGGCACGGCGCGCAAACGCATGCCGACCAGGTCGAAGAGGCCAACCTCGGCCCCCGCCAACCGCGCCCGCACCCAGACGGCCAGGAACGACAGCAGGAAGAGGGTGAGGATAAGGAGGGCGCCGGCGGCGACCCACACGAGGATGGTCATGATATCAGGAGGCATGGTAGGAAGAGGGTTAGCGGAGGCGGCGGACGGTGACGCGGCCCGCGCCGGCTTCGACGATGGTCACGGCGACGCCGCGCTCCACGAAGCCGTCGAGGGTGATCGCTTCGAGCAGGCGGCCTTCGACCTCGATGGTGCCCGAGGGCGCCAGGACCGTGGTGGCCACGCCGGTCTTGCCGATGAACGGCGCGAGCGCCGCGGGCGAAGGAACCGCCACGCCATCGTTGCTGCTCACGTTGGTCAGGGAGCGCCCCACGCCCGTCTGCGGCAGGAGCCGACGGAAGGCGACGAACTCAAGGATGAGGAGCGTCACGAAGGTGACGATGAACGCCAGACAGACGCCCCCGCCGGCTTCCGCCGACAGGTAGATGCCGGCGAAGGACACGATCGCGCCGAGAAACCCGAAGATGATCGTGGGGAGGAAGAACTCCACCGCGATGAGGAGCAACCCACCGAAGAGCAGGCCGATGGGAAGAACCAGGGAGACATCCCCTTGGGCGGTCAGGATCGCTAGCATGCCATCAAGGTAGGTCGGCCGAGGGGGTTATCCATACTTTTTTGAACCCGTATTCTATAAAACAGGGGTGGAATTCCAGCCCCAGCTCGGCTTACCTTGACCCATGACCAAGAAAGCCCCCTCCCCGCGTCGCACCCACATCAAGGAGGCGCACACCGTCGTGCAGGAAGCCTTGCTCCATGTGGGGGGCTCGCCGACCACCGCCGGCGGGAAGAACGCCCAAGTCGCGGCGCACAAGCGGGTCGCCAGCGCGGTGGGGGTTTCGGCGTCGATGCTCTACAAGTGGCGCGAGCCCGCCGAGCGCGGCAGCGGCCACACCAATCCGCTCGAGCGCGTGGTCAAGTTGATCGCCGCGACCGGCGACGACCGGATCGTCGATTGGTTGGCTCAACAGGCCGGCGGCCATTTCGTGCGCGATGAAGCCGGAACCGCCAGCCCGTTGCTGGCCCGGGACGCCAACGCCCTGGTCAAGGATTTCAGCGTCATCATCACCGAAGTCGTCAGCGCGGCCGAAGATGGCCGCGTGCTGCCCGACGAATCGCAGGCGCTCCGGACGAAATGGAACGCGCTCCAGAAACGGACCGAAGCCTTTGTCCGCGCCTGCGAAAAGGGTGCCTACGGGACCACGGCCTGACGATTGCACTTCACCTCGGTGCCGAGACGGCTATCGAAGAACCCATGGCCGCCTATCCCATCCGACGCTACGGCGACCCTGTCCTCCGGGCCAAGGGCGAGCCCGTCCGCGAATTCGGGACGGCGCTCTGGGATCTCGGTGATGCGATGCTTGCGTCGATGCGCGCCGCCAAAGGCATCGGGCTAGCGGCCCCGCAGGTCGGGCTCTCGCTGCAACTCTTCGTCGTCAACGTGCATGACGAGGACTTCAAGCCCACCTTGGACGGCAAGGTCGTCGACCCCGAGGAAATCATGCCGATGCTGTTCGCCAACGCGACGGTCACCGTACCCGCGGGCGAAGGGGAAATCTACACCGAAGGCTGCCTGTCCTTCCCGGGCATCACAGGCGACGTCGAGCGCGTGGAAAAGGCCATCGTCCAATTTCGCGACGCCGATGGCGCCCCGCATACCTTGGAATGCGAGGGGCTGCTCGCCCGCTGCGTCCAGCACGAACACGACCATTGCCAGGGCGTCCTCTTCATCGACCGCATGACGCGCGCGCACCAACTCCTCACCGCCACCAAGGTGAAGAAGCTGCAACGCGCGACGACGGCCGAACTGAAGGCGGCCAAGAAGCAAAAGGGCTGAAGGCCCTTACTTGCCGGCCGGCTTGGCGGGCTCCTCGAGCTTCAGCACGAGTTGACCCACCTCGGTCTTGTCGGCGCCCGGAGCGATGCTGGCGACCTTGAAGGACTTCACGAGATTGCTGGCGCCGTCGGTGGTCACAATCCAGGAGGCGGCGGCCGCCGCGGGAGTGGCAGGACTCGCCTCGCCGACCACGTCCGGCAAAATCTCCGCACTGCTCACGCCGATGTTGCCGACCCGCACGCATAAGTGACGCATCAGCGCCGTGCCCAAGGGCGAGCTCGAACGGTCATAGGAGAGGACCCAGTCGCCCGAACCAGCGAGACGCGGGATAAAACTCTTCTCGTCCTTCAAAGAAATGGAGCCCGTGTAGACCTTCGGGAAAGCGTCAGCCGGGCCCGTCGTCGTGAGGTAGACCTCGGAGGCGATCACGCGATTCGTCCAAGCATCGGCCATGCGGACGAAGAGCAACGAGGCGGAGTTATCGGCCGTCAACGGGTAGACTTCCGCCCAAATAAAGGCGAATTGGCGAGGCTGCAACGGGGCCGAGCCAGTAGACCAGGAGCCTGCGTAGCCATTGGCTGGCGCTGGCGACAAAGCCTTGGGGTCAGCCTTATTCCAGGCGGCGCGCAACTGCTCCGTCAAAGCGTTCGTGCGCAGGGGCTTGTTGCCTTCCAAAATCGTGATCGCACCAACGAGATGCTGCTGCTTGAAACCTTGGTCGCGGGCGATCTTCTGGAAGCGGAGGGCGGCTTGGATCAGGGAGTTTTCCCATTTCGTCTGCGGCAGGTCGAGGCTCAGGTTGACGGTCTTCGTGACCTCGAGGTAACGGGTCCCGGCGACGTTGCGCAGGCGCGTCAACGAGGGCTGGGCTTGGGCCAGCTGCGCGCGGCCTTCATCGATGATCTTCTGCGCGCGCGCCTTGACCTGCTCGGCGGTCTCCGCGAAGGCGCCCTTCGACTCGAGGCGCGGGGCAGCCATGATGCTCATGCCCTGCTGGACGCGGGCCTGACCGAGTTCGATCTGCCGCACGGCACGACCCCACTCGGCCCGTTCGGGGGTATTCAGGTAGCGGGGAACCTCCGGGTCGGGAATCAGGGGGACGGGCGGCGGAGTGGCCGTCTCACCGGCGGCGAAGACGACTAGGCTGGCAAACAGGGCTAACATGGGGTGGGTTAGGATTCGTCGAACTTACGGGCAAACAAAGCATCCATTTCGTCGAGGAGCGGGGATGCATCCTTACCCCTCGCGGAGAATCTTAAGACCGAACCTTGGCCGGCCGCCAGCATCATTAGCCCCATGATGCTTTTTCCGTTCACGACTTCGTCGTCCTTGGAAACGGTGATTTCAACGTCGGGGTAGCGGTTGGCGAGACGGACGATCTGGGCCGCCGGGCGGGTATGGATGCCCATGCGGTTCTGGACGGTGAATTCGCGCACCTGCGCCTCGGAGGTTTCGGACATAGAAGGGGTTCTTTTCGCCGTTTTAGGCGATTAAAGAGAAAAGGGAGGGGGTACCCCCCTCGGTCAAGGCAAATCCCCCGACCGGAGGGTTCGCTTGACCTTCCCCGCTAGAGCCCTCCAATCGTCCCAAACGAACTACCGTGGCCAAGCCCGCTGTCCTCACCCATCCGGAATCCCTGAAGAAGCCTGCCGGTCCTTCAGATTTCGCTAAACACCCCATCAACGCGGCCCTCTCCAAGGCCGACAAGGTGGCGCTCTACACGAAAATGGCACGTATCCGCCATTTTGAGCAGCGCTGCATTCGCACCTACCAGCAGGGGAAAATTGGGGGGTTTCTGCACTTGTACGTCGGCCAAGAGGCCGTCGCCGCTGGCACGATCTCGCTCCTGGGCAAGCATGACCACATCATCACGGGCTACCGCGACCACGGCCACGCCCTGATGGTCGGGATGAGCATGAACGAATGCATGGCCGAGCTGACGGGCAAGGTCACCGGTTGCTCCCAAGGCAAGGGCGGCTCGATGCACTACTTCGCCCCCGACAAGAACTACTGGGGCGGCCACGGCATCGTCGGCGGCCAAGCCCCGCTCGGCACCGGCCTCGCCTACGCCGTTAAGTACAAAGGCCTGAAGGGCTGCTGCCTCGCCTACATGGGCGACGGTGCCGTCAACCAAGGCGCGGTCCATGAAGCCTACAACCTGGCGGCCCTCTGGGACCTGCCCATGATCTTCGTCATAGAGAACAATGGTTACTCGATGGGCACCTCCCAGGAACGCTCCACCGCCCACCCGGGTTGCTTGGCCAAGCGCGCCGAAGGCTACGGCATGGCGTGGGATGTCATCAACGGCCACGACGTCTACGAGGTCCGCGCCAAGACCGACGCCGCCGTCAAGCGGGCCCACGAGGAATCCAAGCCGACGGTGCTCGAGATCTTCACCTACCGCTACTTCGGCCACTCGATGGCCGACCCGGACAAGACCTACCGCGACAAGGACGAGATCAAGGAATACCGCGAGAAGAAGGATCCGGTCCTGCTCTTCGAGAACGAGCTGCTGGCCGAAGGCGTCCTGACGCCCGCCACCCGCGACGCCATCAACGAAGCCGCCATGGCCGAGGCCGATGTGGCCGCGGTCTTCGCCGAAGAATCGCCCGACCCCACGGTCGCCGACATCACCAAGCACATCTATTGGGAAGAGGACAATCGCGGGCCGAACTCGACCAGCCGCGGCACGATCATCTTCGAATAATCCCTTACCCGACCTTTTTTCATGGCTGTCATTACCTACCGCGAGGCGCTCCGCGCCGCGATGCGCGAAGAGCTCCAGCGCGACGAAAACGTCGTCGTCATGGGCGAAGAAGTCGCCCAGTTCAACGGTGCCTACAAGGTGACCGAAGGGCTCCTCAAGGAGTTCGGCCCCAAGCGCGTCGTCGACACCCCGATCTCCGAAGCCGGCTTCATCGGCCTCGGCATCGGCGCCTCCATGCTCGGCATCCGTCCCGTGATGGAACTGATGTTCTGGTCCTTCTCCTACGTGGCGTTCGACCAGATCGTGAACAACGCCGGCAACATCCGCTACATGTCCGGCGGCCTGATCAATTGCCCGATCGTCATCCGCGGTCCCGCCAACGGTGGCACCAACGTCGGCGCCACCCACTCCCACACGCCCGAAGCCATCTTGGCTTCGCACCCCGGGATCAAGGTCGTCTGCCCCGCCACGCCTTACGACGCCAAGGGCCTCATGAAGGCCGCCATCCGCGACAACGACCCGGTGTATGTGATGGAGAACACCATCCTTTATAACGACAAGGGCGAGGTGCCCGAAGTGGATTACATCGTCCCGCTCGGCGTCGCCGACGTGAAGCGGGTCGGCACCGACCTCACCATCGTGGCCCACGGCCGCGCGGTCATCACTTCCCTCAAGGCCGCCGAGATCCTCGAGAAGGAACACGGCGTCAGCGTCGAAGTGGTCGACCTCCGCTCCATCCGCCCGCTCGACGAGGAGACCATCCTCGCTTCCGTCCGCAAGACGCACCGCGCCTTGCTCGTCGAAGAGAACAAGCCTTTCTGCGGCGTCGACGCCCAGGTGGCCTACATCATCCAAGCCAAGGCCTTCGACGACCTCGATGCGCCCATCGGCCGCGTGTCCTCCATCGATGCCCCGCAGATCTACTGCAAGCGCATGGAAGACCAGCAGCTCCCCCACGCGGCTCGCGTTGTCGAGGCCGCCCTCAAGGTCCTCGCCTAATCCCCCACCCTTTTAACTACGATGGCTGAAATTATCGATATGCCCAAGTTGTCCGACACGATGTCGGTCGGTACCTTGGTGAAATGGAATATTAAAGAAGGCCAGAAGGTCGCCTTCGGTGACATCCTCGCGGAAGTCGAAACCGATAAAGCGACGATGGAGCTTTCCTGCACGGTGCCTGGCACCGTGCTGAAAATCTACGCCCCAGCTGGCTCCCAGCTCCCTGTCGGCGATCCGATCTGCGCCATCGGCAAGGCCGGTGAAGCCGCTCCGGACCCCAAGGGCAAGCCAGTCGCCCCGAAGGCCGCGGCCGCTCCCGCCCCGATTCCCGAAAGCACGGGCATCCCTTGCATACCCGCCGCTCCGGCCGCTAACGCCGCTCCGGCACCTCAATCCGACGCCAGCCGCACGAGCGCCTCGCCCTACGCCCGCCGCATGGCCGAGAAGGCCGCCCTCAACGTCGCCGCCCTCGCCGGCACCGGTCCCGGTGGCCGCGTGGTCGCCCGTGACGTCGCCGCCGCTGCTACCGCTCCGGTCTCCACCGCTCCCGCCGGTCCCGTCAACGTCGCCGTGGCTCCGCCCGCCGATGGCAAGGGTATCCAGCCCGACGCCGATGTCCTGGTCGGTGGCATGCGCGCGACGATCGCTCGCCGTCTCTTGGAATCCAAGAACACGGTGCCGCACTTCTACCTCGAGGTCGAAGTCGACGCCGCCCCGCTCATGGGCCTGCGCGAAACGCTGAACAAGCGCCTCGCCGAACAAGGCGGCGAAACCGCCCTCAAGCTCTCGGTCAACGACTTCATCCTCAAGGCTTCCGCCGAAGCGCTCCGCCGCGTCCCCGCGGTCAACGCTTCCTGGGCCGGCACGAGCATCCGCCAACACTCGGCGGTGCACCTGTCCTTCGGCGTGGCCCTCGAAGACGGCCTGGTGACCCCGGTCATCCGCGACGCCCACTCGAAGTCGCTCCGCGACATCGCCACCGACGCCAAGGCGCTCATCGGCAAGGCCCGCTCCAAGAAGCTGTCGCCCGCCGAGATGTCCGGTTCCACCTTCACGGTGACCAACCTCGGCATGTATGGCGTGACGGGCTTCTTCGGCATCATCAACGTCCCGAACGCCGCGATCCTCTCCGTCGGCGCCACGATCAAGAAGCCGGTGATCGACGCCAATGACCGCATCGTCATGGGTCACCGCATGGTGATCGGCCTCTCCGGCGACCACCGCGTCGTCGACGGCGCCAATGGCGCGCAGTTCCTCCAGGCGCTCAAGCAAATCCTGGAAGAGCCCACGCTCATCCTGATCTAACCGACCCGGAGCCGACCAAGGCCCGGCCTCGCAAGGGGCCGGGTTTTTTGTTGTCAGGCAAACGTGCGCACCGACGACAGGCCGCCGTCGATCCGCAGGATTTGTCCGGTCATGAAACGCGCGTGATCACCGAGGAGGTGCTCAACGAGCGCTGCGGTCTCATCCGCCGAGCCGACGCGCTGCAAGGGGTGACGTTTACCAGCGGCTTCTTTTTTGAGGTCGGAGTTCAGCAAGGGGCCGGCGAGCGGAGTGTCGGTCAACGAGGGAGCCACCGCGTTCACGCGGATGAGCGGAGCCCATTCCGCGGCAAGGCTGCGGGTGAGGCCTTCGAGGGCGCCTTTCGCCGCCGCGATGCTCGCATGCATCGGCATGCCCTGCGCGACGGCGACGGTCGAGAAAAGCACGACGGAAGCTTGCCCCGAAGCCTTGAGCGCCGGCAACGCCGACTGCAGCGCGGCGATCGCACCCAGGACGTTGACGCGGTAGTCGCGGAGAAAGTCTTCCTCGGTGAGGCGATGAAAAGGCTTCAGCGCGATGGTGCCCGGGCAATAGACGAGGCCATCGAGCTGGGCCGGCCAGACGAGCGGCGTGGGCGTAAGGGCATCAAAGGCCTGGACGGGAACGCCGAGCTCCGCCAGCGGGCCGGGGTTGCGCGCGGCGGCGTGCACGGTGTGACCAGCCGCGAGGAGTCGCTGGACGGTGGCCAGGCCGATGCCGCTGTTGCCGCCGATAATCGCAAAGGTCTTAGACATGCGGGCAAGTTCCCCGCCCCTCGACGAAGGTCAAATGGGGCGACGCTTTTCCCGGACAACAAAAAGGCCGGAGGCGAACCTCCGGCCGAATCAACCCAGCGACGCCAGCTTACTTGGGGGCGGGCGTACCGGCAGGCTTCGGCGCCGGGGTGGCCGGCTTGCGCGAGCCCTTCGGGTCCAGGTTCGCGTTGAGTTCCTCATCCGTGAACTTGGACGCGACGCCCGTCGCCGGCACCTCGGCCTTGGCCGTCCACGCGATGGCGTTCAGCACGAGCGTCCGCTGACTGTCGTTGGCCCAACCTTTATGGAAATGTCCGCCCGTGAAGCCGAACCCTCGGCCCCCATCCTTGCGCTCGACGGCCCAGGCGACGACCTGCGGCTTCTTCTCCTCGAGAACGAGTTTGCGAACTTCGGGGTTACCGCTGTGCGCGCCCATCCCGCGGTTCATCGTGCCCTCGGGAGCGAGCGCGGCGAGGATCGGCGTCACGCCATCCAGGCCGTCGCGGAAACGCATGTTGAAATACCATTCGTCGGTCGTCGCAAAAGGCTTCACGCCGCGGCTCACCGGATGGTCGGGCAAGGTCTTGAAATCCGCGAGCCAGTGCGGGTTGACCGACCAGTGCTGCTCGAAATAACCGCCGAGCCAGTCCTTGAACTCCTTGGCCCCCTTGCCCGTCGAGGAACGGCCAGGCGGCGCGACCTTCACGGGCTGACCATCCGCGCTCAACCAGCCGGCTTTTTCGTAGGCAGGCTCGACGGCGTAGTGGAGGCAGACGAAGCCGCAACCGGCGGCCATCTTCTTGGCGAGTTGATCGAGGTGCGGCAGGGCGGGATGCCCGCCACCGCCGTCGGAGTAGATCACGATCGTATCGGCCTTCGCGACGGCGTCTTCGGCGGGCCACTGGCCACCGAGGCTGACGGTGACGGTGACGCGATCGGCGGCGCCTTGCCGCAGGCCGGCGGCCAACAACTGGATGCCGGCGTTGTGTTCATGCTCGCCCGGGCCGTGGCTGGGCCGGCCGGCGATCATGAGCACGTTCTTCTTTTCTTCGGCAAACACGCTGGCGAGTCCGCCGCAAAGGACGAGCACACCGAGGAGGAGGGTCTTATTCATAGGTATGTTTCGTAAAAAGAAAGGCCGCCAAGACGTGAATCCTGCGGCCTTAGAAAAGCACTGGGTGAGCCTTACTTGATTTCCTTGAGGACGAGGTCCTTGAACTGGACTACCATCGCCGGGCCGGCGTGGAGCTGGAGGGCGAGGATGCCCTTCTTGGCGCCGACCGCGGTCTCATCGGTGACGTCGACCGTCGGGACGCCGTTGATGAAATGCTGCAGATGGCCGCCCTTGGCGACGATGCGGTAGTCGTTCCAGTCCTCGGACTTGATCTTGGCCTGGATCTCGGCGGACTTGCCGACTTCACCGGCGACTTCGACCTTGGGCTTGTTCGGCGCAGCGCCTTCCTTGATCACGGTCTTCTGGCCACGCTGGGCCAAGATGCCACGACCCTTTTCTTCATAGAGGATACCGGAGTAGGTCTTGCCGGCTTCAAAGTCGGCCTGGTAGCCGGCGACGACGTAACCCTTCTCGTCGACCAGCTTGGAGCGGTACTGGACGCCCGAGTTGCCGCCGACGATCTTGTACTTGAAGGTGAATTCGAAGTCACCCACTTCGCCACCCTGCCAGACGAGGAAGGTGTTGCCCTTGGTGGGCTTCTCCTTGGTCGTGCGGCCGGTGATGCAGCCGTCTTCGACGGACCAGAAGTCGAGGCCCTTCCAGCCGGTCAGGTCCTTGCCGTTGAAGAGGTTCTTGTCCTCGGCGCAGGCCGTCGAGGCGAGCGCGAGGAGCGCAAGGAGGGAGGTACGGAGTTTCATGTGCTTGGAATTACTTGGTGCGACCGAAGAGGCGGTGCATGTTCTTCAGACCCTTCACCGGGATGTCGTCGCGGTTCGGCTCCATCTTGCGCCAGATGGCGGCGGCGCGGGCGATCACCTTCACGTCCGTGGTGAAGGACTCTATGACGACGTCGTTCTTGTAGCCGATCTTCTTGAGGGCGGCCACGATAGGCTTCCAGTCGAGGGAGTCACCGCCGGGGACGCCGCGGTCGGTGCCGCAGGCGTGGAAGTGGCCGAGGTGCTTGCCGGCCTTGAGGATGGCGGCGCCTTGGTGCTTCTCCTCGATGTTCATGTGGAACGTGTCGAGGTGGAGCTTCACGGCCGGGGAGTTGACGGCCTTCACGAGGCGCAGGCCTTGGTCGCACGTGTTGAGGAAGTCGGTCTCGAAGCGGTTGAGGGGCTCGACGCAGAGGAGGACGCCCTTCTTCTCGGCGTGCTTGGCGAGCTGCTTGAGGTTCTTGACGACGAGCTTGAAGTGCTGGGCCTTGGTCTTGTCGTCATGCGAGCCGATGAGGCCGACAACCGAGTAGAGCGGGCCGATGATGCGCGGGCAGCCCATGGCGGCGGCTTGGTCAACGAGGGCAGTCAGGTACTGCTGGGCGTTCTTTTGGTCGGCGGCGCTGCCACGGAAGTCGCGGCCCGGGCCCATCGCGGCGCAGACGGAACCGATGGCGATGCCCGCCTTGGCGGCGGCGGCCTTCAGGAACGCCGGGTCGACGTGCGCGGGATCTTCGATGGCGATCTCGACGGTGTCGAAGCCCCACTTCTTGAGCTTCTTGAACATGGAGACGCTCTCGTTGGTGAACGGAGACGCGTAGAGGAAGGTATTGAGGCCGAAACGCATGGTGGGAGGTGAGGTTGGGGAGAGAAGCGAGTTTGCCGCGGGGCGGGGCACGGTCAAGGCTGGGCCTCGATAAGAAAGGTTTTAAGGGCCGAGCGACCCGACGATGCGTAGCCGCATGGGATCGGAAGCTGGTCCGACGAATCCGCCCGAGATTCCCGCAACTTTCAACGCGGCAACACCACCTTGGTCCATTCCGTTTCGGGCGTGGTCAGGTCGCGCTCCGCAAACTCCCAGACGACCACCTTGAGGCCCTGCAGCCACTCGGGTCGACGGACCAGCTCTTGGCGCACGAGCGTCGCTCCGCCCCCATCCTGCCACAACTGCCCGACGGGTCGACCGAGGCGCCAAGCCAATTGCGACTTGAGGCCGCCACCGACCACCGCGCCGTCCTCAAAGATTCGGCAAAAGCTGTCGCCCAGCAAAAGGACCTCGGCCCCGCCGGACTGGGCCGTAGGCGGGTTGCCTTGGCCATCCGTGACCTTCCAAACCATCTCTTGGCGCCCCGACGGTGCCGACCCCAGCCAACGCTCCAAGTCACCGACGTGTGGAACGGAGACTTCCCGACCACGGTAAACGTCCGCGCGCGGCGGCCAGCCCAGCCGCTCAACGATGGCGGCGGCGGCGAGGTCCAACCCGGCCTTGGACCAGTGCGTGTCACGTGGCAGGTACAACGGCGCCTTCCGCCGAAGGTCAACCGGGGCGGCGGCAAAGACGGCATGGAGGTCGACGAACTCCACGCGATTCGCCGTGAGCGCCGCTTGATAGCGACGAAGCTCCGGAGACTTCCATACCTCCTCGATCGCGAACGACCCCGGGCGCTGGACCGCCGCCTTGTTCGGCGCCACGACCACGATCAGCCGGACGCCTCTGGCCGCCAGCTGATCGCGCCAATGCACCGTCGCGTTCGCCGCACGCTCCACGCTACCCGCCGGAGGGCGTTGCGAGAGGAGACGGACGTCGGGACGATAGAAGAGCCACGTTCCGTCCGGTTGGTTGACCGAACCACGGACCGTCAAGACAGGGCCCTCGGCCGACCGCAGCCAGGCCAACCCCGGCGCCGCCCCCAAGCCACGGAGGTAAGCGTTGCGGGCCGCCGCTTCCTGCCACGCTTGCTCCACGGCCCGCAGGTGCGCGGCGGTCGGCGGACGTTCGAAAAGCCGCACCCATGCCGCGGGGCGACCCGCGGCACGATCACCCCACCACTGCGCGACCGGCAGGGCGATGAGTCCGAGCAGCGCGGCGACCACGAATACCTTGGAGCGAACGGGCGACATCAGAACTGGAAATATAAGAAGGGGTTGGCCTTATGCGCCCCCAAGACGCCCAAGGAGAGCAGCAACAACACCCCGCAGAGCAGGGCCCGGCGGCCCGTCAGTGGCATCGACCAATCATGCGCCCGGCGCCGGGACCAGGCGAAGCCGAGCGCCACCCCCGCGATCGCGAAGTGCGGAGCCGTGAACAATTCCGCGCCCAGCCATTGCGCAGGCGCCGCGCCCGCGGGAACGAAGTCGACGAGCGCGCGCAGGTAGGCGAACGCCGCGCCGAGCGTCGGCGCCCGGAAGAAGACCCAGCCGATCAAGATCAGCCCGAACGTGCACAGCACCCGGAAAAAGCGCGGGAAGCTCGCATACCAAGCGCGGCCACCGAGCCACCGCTCCGAGACCAGCAGGAGCCCATGCCATAATCCCCAGACCACGTAGGTCCATTGCGCGCCATGCCAGAGGCCACCGAGCAACATCACCACGAGGAGGTTCGCGGCCGTGCGCGCCAGGCCGTGGCGATTCCCGCCCAGCGGGATGTAGAGGTAGTCGCGCAAGAAGGCGCTGAGGGACAGGTGCCAACGACGCCAGAAGTCGGTGACCGACTCCGCGAGGTAGGGCGCGTTGAAGTTGCGGGGAAACTCAAACCCGAACATCCGCCCCAAGCCGACGGCCATATCCGAGTAGCCGCTGAAGTCGTAGTACAACTGCAAGGCGTACGCCAGGAGTCCGAACCAAGCCAATCCCGCGTCCAGCTGGCGGGCGTTGAACGCCAAGTCCGCCACCGGGGCGAGCGTGTTGGCGATGAGGACCTTCTTGGCCAACCCGAGCGCGAACAGTCCCAGCCCCGAGGCGACTTGGCTCCACGCGTGTGTGCGGGCGGCAAACGCCGGGGCGATCGGGCCGAACCGCAGGATCGGGCCCGCGATCAATTGCGGGAAGAAAGCCAAGTAGCAGGCGTAGTCGGCCAAGCTTTCCATCGGCTTGGCGATCCGCCGGTAGACGTCCACCAGCGTGCTGATCGCATGGAACGTGAAGAAGGAGATGCCCAGCGGGAGGGCCCACCGCGTCGCCGGCGCCGGATCCCAGCCGAGGCGCGCGGCCAACCAGTCGTAGTTCTCGCAGGCGAAGCCGAAATACTTTCCGAAAAACAATGCGACCAAAGTGCCGCTGACGCCGAGGACGAGGAGCGTCTTTCGGCGACCTTCCGTGAAATCGGCCCGACCCAGCAACCATGCGAAACCGAAACTCCAGAGCGTCAGCCCAAACAAGAGCGGCAACAGCAACGGATCCCACCAGCCGTAGAAGACATAGCTCGCGACGAGCAACCAGCGGTTCCGCCAGCGACCGGCTTCCGGCAGCAGATAATAGACCCCCAACACCACCGGCAAGAAGTAGCCCAGAAAGAGCGTCGAGGCGAAGATCATGGCTACTCGGCGTCGGTCCGCAGGGCCCAGTAAGTGACCCCCGCGTGCTGACCGAAGTATTTGTCGACCAGCCCACCCATGTAATGTTCATCCAGCGGACTGACCAAGGCCAAGCGATGGCGATCACCCGCCACGAAACTGCGGACGGTGCCGCCCAGCGCACCAACGCGCGCATCGCCCGCCTCCGCGCGCGGTTTCCAGGGATCGTAATGCGCCACGTGGATGAGCGTACCCGGCGTCAGCCCGCCGCGCCGGCATGACACCACCTCATACCGAAGGATGGTGGCGTAGTGGTACAGCTCGCGCTGGAAGACCGCGCCCGGCGGCACCTCGACCAGCTTGGCCACCACCTCGACGGAACCTAAGTCCGCGGGGAAAGGCGGCGCCGCGGGCCCGGGGACGAAGAGCCACCCAAGACCGCCGAACGCGACCACCACCAGCGCGATCAAACCCCAGCGCTTCATCGTGGCAGGCCCGGGGCTGGCGAATGGGTCCAGCAGGGCTCGTGACCAGCCGGCAAGGCCAAGGTCGGACCGGACTTCGCTTGTGGATACACCTTTCGCAACGGCGGGTGCTCGGCGATCATCGGCGTATCCGACATCCGGAGGAGGCCCATGGGTGCGCCCTGATTTGCGGGGTCACCGTCCTCGCGCAGATTTCCCGTGAACAGAACGTGACGACCATCGGGGGAGACATGGCCGCCATAAAGATGTCGCCCGACCTCGGCATAAACCAACGTCGCCCCTTGGCCGTCGGGCTGCGCCTGCCAAAGCTCGGTCCACCCGTACCCGCCGTTCTCCCCACCATGTGGACGGCGGCGGGAGAAGACCACCCGATCGCCGCTCGCCGACCAATCAGGGGTACAACAATCCGCCACGCTCACCGCGTTCGCGCGCAGCGTGGCCAAGTCCAGGCGCGCGATGGACCAACCCGTGCCGAATCCATTGGAGACCCCGACCAAGGCCGTGCCATCCGGCGACCAGGTGGGTTGCTGGTAAAAACCGCCGCGCGGAAAAGTCCGTATGACTTGCATCGTCGCCAGCTCCACGATCGCGAAGCCCTTGGGCTGCAGGGTCAGGACCTGCCGACCATCCGGCGACCAAGTCGCCCACGTCCATTCCCCATCCCCGCCCAAGGCCTTCGCTTCGGCCCCATTGGAACGCGCCAGCATGAGGCGCCCTTGCCGACCATAGTCATTGCCGCTCACCGTCTGGCCACGCGGCATCGAGCGATAAAGCAGTTGCCGCCCATCCCGCGAAAAGAGCGGGTAGAAATCCTCGGTGTCAGGCGAGTTCGTGAGGTTACGGACATCGGAGCCGTCCGGCCGCATCGCGTAGATTTCCCAATCCCCCCGTGGGGAGCGGGCGGAGTACGCCACCCAGCCCAGCGAACGCACTTCCGTCGCCAACGCGCCAACCTCCGCGGGCGGGGCGGCGGCCGCAAGGCAAGCGAAGCCCAGTAAACCGAGCAGGGTAAAACGATTCGCCATCGCCCGGCATCTTGGGCGCTGGGCGCACCAGCTGGCAAATCCTTTAAGAAACTGCTGAACCGAAAACGGTTTGCCTCCCCCGGACGACAAGCTGACATTGGCTTCCCCCATGCGACGCCTCCTGCTTGGCCTGCTTTGCGTTCCGCTCATGCACGCGGAAACCTACGTGGAACGCGTCACGGCCGTGACGACCACCCCGGGGTTGGTCGCGTTCTGGGATTTCACGAAGCGCGAGGCGCCGGGCCAACGCTTCACCGCCCACATTCCGGCCGGGGCAAAAAACGCCTACGCGCTCGACGCCGGCAACTACGTGAAGGACCTCTGGAATCAGGGGCCCGCCGCGAGTTACGCCGACTTCCCCTTGCTCGGCTCGGGACCGTTCGGCCAAGCGATCCGCATCAAGGCGGAGACGAACCCCGACTTCCGTCCCCTGCTCTTCGTGCCGCGCGCCCGCCTGCAGGACTCGCCCTTGGACATCAAAGGATCCGGCAAGGCCGTGACGGTCGTCGTCTGGGCCATCCGTGAAAGCGGCAATCACGCGCTCGCCGGCATCTGGCATGAAGGTACCGACCTCAAGGAGAAGACCACCGAGACCATCGCCAAGGTGGAACGCGGCCAACGCCAATACGCCCTCTTCGCCGGCCTGAATAAAGAAGGCGCCGCCTGCGGCCACGTCTCCGAAAACGGCGCGAGCTCTTTCCTCAACAAATACGCGCTGCATAAGTGCAATTCGGCGGAAGTTTCGCCCAAGGTTCCGGCGGACTCGCCCCCGGCGGTGCTGGCCAAGTCGTGGCAGACGTTCGCGATGACCTTCGACAGCCGTACGCAGGAGATGACCGGCTGGCTGAACGGCGTCAGCGGCGACCGCTGGCTCGAGAATCCGCAACAGGACCGCCTCCTGTCCTTCGCCGCCAACGCTTGGCTGCAAGGCCGCTTGGCCAAAATCCCCGGCACCCAACCCGGCGAGGATCCAACCTTCCCGGCTGACCAATATTACAACCCGCCGGAAGAAACGCCGGTCAAGGTCACCGTCCTGAGCGAACAACGCTCCAAACGCGAAGAGCTCCGGGAATACCGCTACACGAAGGTCAAGGTGACCATCGTGAATGATGAGGAGCGCGGCCGTGAACTCGTCGCGCTTCGCCTGAATCCTTGGTGGTTCCCCCACGACCTCTACACTCCGAAGGCCGACGGTACCGGCGGGCCCTTCACGATCGGGCGCGTCATCCATAGTTCCCGCGGCGTCGGCTTCACGGGTTGGATCGGGGGCGTGGCCGTCTTTGACCGCGCCCTGACGGCGGCGGAATTGGGGAAGCTCCAAGCCCTCGCGGCGGAGCCCATCCCCGCGCCGACGGACAAGTAAGGAAGCCCGCGCCACAAAACGCTTCCTTCCCGCAAAGGCTCGGCAATAGTCAGAGCCATGGACAACGTCACGCATGCGGCCCTCGGACTCTCCGCTGGCCTGCTCGTTGCCCGCCGCGGCGGTTCGCTGCCCGCGGCCGCCGTCGCGGCCCTGCTCGCCGCCGAAGCCCCCGACCTCGACGTCTTCATCCGGAATGGCGACGACCCTCTCGTCTCGTTCCGCTGGCACCGCCACTTCACGCATAGCTTCATCTTCATGCCCATCTGGGCGGTGCTGAGCGCCCTGCTCACCTCCTGGCTCTTCCGGTGGCGGCAGAAAGGCGAAGAGCCTTGGCGGGGGCTCTTTCTCCCGGCCTTCGCCGGCGTCCTCACGCACCTCCTTTGCGACGGCTGCACCAGTTATGGCACGATGTTGCTCTGGCCATTCGACGAAGCGCGCTACGCCTGGGATTGCCTCCCGATCGTCGACCTCTTCGCGACGCTGCCACTCCTGACCTTGGCCATCCTCGCCTACCGCCGGCAATCGCGTCGGCTCGCCGCCTACGGGCTAATCTGGTTCACCGGCTATGCGTTCATCGGCGTCTGGCAACACCACCGCGCGGAGGCCAGCCTGCGCACTTGGCTGAGCGCCCGCGGCATCGAGCCCACGCGCCTGACCGTCAAACCCACGGTCACCAACCTCCTCGTCTGGCGAGGCATTTGGCAGCATAAAGACCACTGGCAAGTAGGCGCCGTCCGTGTGCCGCCATGGGGCGAAACCATGGTCGCTCCCGGCGACGAACGCCTCGTATGGAAAGAAACCATGCCCGGGAATCCGCCCGCGGACTCCAAGGCTGGACGGCATTTCGCGGACTTCTCCAAATTCACCCAAGGCTGGAACACCTACGCCGCCTTTGAGTCGGGCGTGGTCGTCGGGGATGTTCGCTTTGGCATGCTCCCCACGAGCGGGCGGCCGTTATGGTCGGTCTACTTCGGACGCGACACCAAGCATGGCTCCAACAATTCCACCGTGGAGATCCTGATGGACCGCACCTTGGAGGACGGCGATTGGGCCCGCTTCTGGGGCTTGCTCGACGGGTCCGATAAGCGTTACGTTCCAGTCCGCTGACCGCTTCCATGCGCGCCCTCCTCCTTTGCTTCGCTTTCGCCACCGCCAGCGCCGCCGAGCCCACCTGGAAGCTCACGCTCGATGAGAATTTCGATGGCGTGGAACTGAACGCCAAGGTCTGGACCGTCGAGACCGGCAAGCGCCGCGATTCGCTGAACTCGCCGAAGGCCGTCGACCTCAAGGACGGCGTCCTGAAGATCACCACTTGGACCGACGCCGACGGTACGACCTACTGCGGCTTCGTGACCACGCGGAAGAAATTCTTCGTCACGCAAGGCAAGACGGAGGCCCGTTGCCGCTTCTCGGTGCAACCGGGCACGCAGATCGCCTTCTGGGCGCAATCGCCGACGTACGGCAAGTCCGGCAAAGCCGCGGGCGCCGCCGACGATGGCGTCGAGATCGACATCCTCGAAACGACCGGCCTCAAAAAGGGCGGCTACCAATCCGCCCTCCACTGGGGACCCTACGGCAACAAGGAGGAGAAGAAGGCCAGCTCCGTGCAACACCCGGCCAACGTGGGCGCCGAGTGGCGCACCTACGCCGTCGAATGGGACAACACCGGCTACCGCTTCTTCTTCGACGGACAACTGGCGTGGAAGGACGCGAAGTGCCCCGGCTCGAAGGCACCGCAATTCCTGCTGCTCACCAGCGAATCAAACATCAAAGGTTGGAACGGCGAACGCCCGAAGGACGGTTACGGCCTCAAGGACGCTTCCAGAAATACCTTTGAAATCGATTGGGTGAAGGCATGGGAGCGCGTTGAAGCCCCGAAGCCGGCCGCAAAGTAAGCGGCGGCCTACTTGACGATTTCGACCTTGTTCGGGGGCGTCACGACCTTCTCCGGAAGCCCCGGGAAGAGCTGCCGAAGCACCTCGGGGTGCTTGCGCAGCCCGGCGGCGTCGATGAACTTCCAGTCGGCCTTCCCGACAGGACGCACCGCGATGAAGTAGCTTTCGGCGCGGGTACGGATGTCTCCGGCGCTGGCGATTTGCACGAAAGGCACGAAGCAGATTTCTTCCTGCCCCGCGACGTGGAGTTCGGCGGGCACGCCAAAGGTGATTTTCTCGATTACGTTTTTACCGGCCAATGACTTCAGCGCTAGCCGCGTGGCCGCTTCGAAAGGCTCCTTGCCACCGAACAAGGTGTATAAAGCCGGGTGGGTCCATTCCAGGAACTTGTCGGCATCGCCCTTGGCGGCGGCCTCTCGATAGGCGGTCGCTTGGGCCACTACGAGCAGGGCTTCTTTTTCAGGAAGCCCTGCGGCTGTCGTCACCAAAGTCGCAGATGCCAGGATGAAAGTGAGCGCTTTCATTTTAATTCAAAGCGGTAGGTCGCGGTGGCGTCGGAAGGAATGAAACCCTCGCCAAGACGGGCGGGCGTGAACTGCGACGCTTGGGCCGCCTGCAGGGCCGCCGCATCCAAGGAGGCGCTCCCAGAGCTCACGGCGATTTGCGCCGTCCGAACTTCACCGGTGGCCGAAATGTGCAGGCGCACCGTGACACGCCCTTCGACCCCGGCGCGGCGGGCACGTTCGGGATAGGCTGGCTCCGTCCGAACGGAGAAGTGCGGTGGCACGAAAATGGCGGCGGGCGCTGCGGTGGGTGTCGCGCTGCCGGGGCCAATGGAGGCCGCCGGGGAAACTGGGCCGACTGGGGCAACGTGGTTGCCGCTGAACTCCGGTACGGCCGAATGGGTGACCGCCGTCGCCTCGGTCAAGACGGCGCGGGAGCCTCCGCCCAAGGCCAACCCTTGCTTTACTTCTCCCGCCAGGCCCAAGGGCTCGGCATCCAAGCGGACCAAGAGCAAACCACCGGCGGTAGCTTCTGCTCCGCTCGAGCGCCACGATCCACTCGCAGCCACCCCAGCCAAAGCCGCCAAGTGGACACACCCTACGGCGGCCCAGATCAGGCGGTGACGGCGCGATTCGCTCACAGCGCACAGTCGCTGGAAGCGCCCGGACAGTCAAGACGCAGGCGTGTCATTTGCCGACCGGCGGCGGCACCAGACTCTTTAAGCGCCAAGTTCCATAGGGCTTGCGAGCCGTCGGACCAGCCAGCCGCTCCAAGGTCACCAAGGCGGCCTTGCGGAAATGGATACCCAGCGCTCCGTCGCGCAAACCCAACAGCAACCCAACCAGTGAGGAAAAATGCGGGTTATGTCCGACCAAGAGACGTGCGGTGCGGGAGCGGGCAAGTTGGGTCGCCGTCACCCGCGGGTTGGCCTCCGGCTCCAAGCCGGCCAGGACCTTCATCGGCTGGCGAACCTTGGCCGCCGACTGGACCAGCCGTGCCGTCTGCACCGAGCGCAGCAATGGGCTGTGCTCGATGACCCGGACCAATGACCAGACCTCCAAGCCGAGGCTCCGCCCGACGCGGGCGGATTGCCGACGACCTTTGGGCGACAACGGCCGCCCCTGATCTGGTTCGCCCGGGACCGCATCGGCATGGCGCAGAAGGAAGACGATCATCGTGCGACCACGCTAGCGCCCGCGGAATATTATGCAATTGGACTTGCCGAAATTCCGGACTCGCCGACGAATGCAGGCGTGCGCCGGCTGATTCTCGCCACCCTTTTCCTTGGACTGTTGACGAGGACGAGCGTCGCCGCGGTCTCCGAAGCGGGCGCCACCCATAACGGCACCATCTGCGTGGACGCAGCCACGGGGGCGATCCTCTCCGAAAACAAGGCCGACTGGCCGGGCCACCCCGCCAGCGTCACCAAGCTGATGACCATGCTCCTCGTCCTCGAGGACATCCAAGCCGGGAAGACGTCGCTCTACGCCCCGATCACCATCACCAAGGCATCGGTGGGCACCGGTGGCTCGATGGTCTGGCTCGCCGCCGGTGAGACCTTCACCACGGAAGCCCTGCTCTATGCCCTCATGCTGCAGTCGGCGAACGACGCGGCGGTCGCCCTCGCGATCCACCGCGCGGGCAGCACTCCCGCTTTCGTGGCCCGCATGAATACGCGGGCCGCTCAACTCGGGATGACCCGGACCCGCTTCGTCACTCCGAACGGGCTCACCTATGGGAAGGGCCCGCACGACACCACGACGGCCCGCGACCTCGCCAAGTTGAGCGTCGTGCTCTGCAAGATGCCAGCCGCCCTGAAGTTTACCTCCGCCAAGACTTACACCTTCCGACCAGGGGCTAAGGCCGTGAACTTAGTGAACCACAACCGCCTCTTGAGCTCCTTCAAAGGATGCGACGGACTCAAGACGGGTTGGACCGTGGCAGCGGATGCCTCGATGATCACAACCGCGCGCGAAGGCGAAGCACGGGTCATCGCCGTCGTCCTCGGTTGCGATAGCCCCCAAGGGGCCAAGGCGGCCCAGCGAGTTCGCGATCAGATGGCCGCGCGTCTCATGGCCCAAGGCCTGGCTCGCCTCTCCTTATTGGAAACCGAAAAAGCCAAGCTTCACGCCCTGCCCGCCCGGGTTGCCCCGGCGGCAGCCAGCACCAAACCAAGTCAAAAAGGGGCAAAACCAGCCGAAGAACCCGGCTTTTTCGATTGGCTGGGGGATTTATTTAGCTTTTAACCCCTGAGTTCAGGGGGGTGGAAGAAAGTAGTGAACATTTGTTCATTTTACTTGCAAGAGCCTCCTAAGTGGGCAGTTTGGCGTTCTCACCCACCTCACGCCCATGTCCATCTCCAAGACCGACGCCACCGCCAAAGAAAAGGCGGCCACGCAGTCCTCCGAGCGCAAGACGCTCGACCTCGCCCTCTCCGCCATCAACAAGCAATACGGTGACGGCACGCTCATGCGCATGGGCGACGCCACCAAGATGACGGTCTCCACCGTCTCGACCGGCTCGGTCGCCATCGACCTCGCCCTCGGCGTCGGCGGCCTCCCCCGCGGCCGCATCGTCGAGATCTTCGGTCCGGAATCCTCCGGTAAGACGACCCTCTGTCTCTCCATCATCGCCGAAATCCAGCGCCAAGGCGGCAATGCCGTCTTCGTGGACGTCGAGCACGCCCTCGACCCGCGCTACTCCAAGGTCGTCGGGGTCGACCTCGACAACCTCTTGGTCTCCCAGCCCGAATCCGGCGAAGACGCCCTGAACATCGCCGAGACCCTCATCCGCTCCGGCGCCATCGACGTCATCGTCATCGACTCCGTCGCCGCCCTCGTCTCCAAGCAGGAGCTCGACGGCCAGATGGGCGACTCCACCGTGGGCGTCCAGGCCCGCATGATGAGCCAGGCCATGCGCCGCCTCACGGCCGCCATCAGCCGCACCAACTGCGTGGTGATCTTCACCAACCAGATCCGCGAAAAGATCGGCGTGATGTTCGGCAGCCCCGAAACCACCCCGGGTGGCCGCGCGCTCAAGTTCTTCTCATCCGTCCGCATCGACATCCGCCGCATCGGCCAGATCAAGGAGCCCTCCGGCAAGGTGATCGGCAACCGCACCAAGGTGAAGGTCGTGAAGAACAAGGTCGCCCCGCCCTTCACCGAGTGCGAGTTCGACATCATGTACACCGAAGGCATCTCCCGCACGGGCTCGGTCCTCGACATGGGTATCGAACAAAAGATCCTCGAAAAGAAGGGTGCTTGGATCGCTTATAACGGCCAACTCATCGGCCAGGGTCGCGAAGCGGCCAAGGACTACCTCATGAAGAACCCGAAGGTGCTCGAAGAGCTCCAGAAGATCATCCTCGAGAAGGTCCAAGTCGTCGGTGGCATGACGCTCGGCGCCGGCGCCGGCGAAGGTGTGACCGCGGAATAAAGTTTCGTTGTTGGCTGCCATAGCCCGGGCCGCACGCAAGTGCGGCCCGTTTAGTTTATGGATAACGCGGACAAACGGAGAGACCCCAGTGGCTCATCGAGCGTTCACCCAATGGAATGAGCCTCACGGCCACAGACTTGCAGGCCAATCGAGCCCTTGGGTGAATCTTATTCCCATGGAAACCTCTCGACTCACCGCCTTCGTCACGTGGCAGCGCAGCGTCCAGCTCGCCGCCGAAATCCTCAAACTCGCCCAAGCGGCCCAAGGCCGCCCCCAACGCTGTCTCGATGACTTAGCCGAGGAAGCCATTCAACGAGCGGCCTCCCTCGGAGACAGCTACCTGAACCTGGAAACGGGGTTTGAACTCTGGAGCCTTAACGATGGCCGGGCGCTGGCGCTCTACACCCGACTCAAGACCGCCGAAATTGCGGGGCTGCTACCCGAACGCGATATCCGTCGCTTGCTCGGCATGTTCGAAGAGGTCGAGCGGATGATGGAGAACTACCTACGTGCCCAAGCGAAAGCCGAGGAGGCACGGAAGACTGTTCCCCAGGCAAGATCCCGCTGGCAACCGCACCCGCAAGATGGATTCAAGCCGCTCAGCGAATCCAAAGTCCCGCGGCCAAGGCGAGAAACGTAAGCAGGTCGGCGCGAGCGCGCACCATCTCAGCCGGCACGCCTTCAGAGCGACGATCCAAGAACCAAAGGCTCGCTCCACCGAAAGCCGCCGCGGCGGCGGGGCCACCGGCACCCGGCACGGCCCAAAAGGTGAAGACCGTACCGAGTACGGCCGCAAACATCGGGCCGAGACGGAGCTGCCAGGCGCGCTCCGTCGCTTCCGATCGACGGATGACCGCTAGGTTCGCGAGCACCAAAGCAAAGACGGGCAACGCAAAGCCGGGATAAATCACATGCTGGGTGATCCCGGTGTCGACGAGGCGGACGGATTGCTTGGCGGACAACAACGAGAGCATCACCGCCACGGCGAAGGCGCGGTAAAGCCAGCCGGAATTCGGGGCCAAGCGCGCGCTCAAGAGAAGGAAAAGCGGGGCGAGGAAAAAGATCGACCGGTACTTGGCGAAAGCGTCGGCGACGGCTGCGAAATTGGGCGCCGCCGCGTAAAGCAAGCCGGCCAAACCCGCGAGACCAAGGATCAGGAAACTCCCGCGGTGCGCCTGCACGAAGGCATGCCGGAAGGTGCCACCCTTCGTATGACCCAACCGCGCATCCATCCAACGCTCCAAGGCATACCCGACCCAAAGCGCCCACCCCAAGGCGAACGACTCCCAAGGCCGACCGAGGAACGCGCCCGGCTGCACGACTTCACGGGACAAGAGCACGAAGAGCGACCCTTCGAGGCACCAGGCCGAAGGCCAGGCCCACCAAGGGATGGGCGCCCGTGCCGTGGGTTCGCTCACTTGCGACCAGGCGCGCGTGCAACGACGGCCTTCATGCGGCGCAAGATTTCGCGGAGGCGTTCGCGGGGGCAACCAAAGTTGAGCCGGACATGGCCAGGGCCACCGAAGTCGGCGCCATTGCTGAAACCGATGCCACCCTTTTCGAATTCCGCATGCGGGTCCTCAAAGCCGAGCGCGGTGACGTCAAACCATGCGAGGAAGCTCGACTGCGGACGCTGCCGAAGGATAACACCGGGCATCGACTTTAACTCCTGCTCGATGAGGTCGAGGTTGCCGCGGAGATACTCGACGCACTCGAGGCGCCAAGGCTCACCATGATCGAAGGCCGCTTGGGTCGCGATGAGACCGAAGACGTTCTGGTCCAGCGAGAGGCCCTGCAGGATGCGGCGGAAACGCGTGCGCAGGGGGGCGTCGGGAATGATGGCGAAGCCGCAGGTGAGGCCGGCGATGTTGTAGGTCTTGCTCGCGGCCATCAACGTGACCGTGCGAGCGGCGAGGTCCTCGCCCAGCGATGCGAAGATGGTGTGCTTCGCCTGAGGATCGAGGATGAGGTCGCAGTGGATCTCGTCCGAACAGACCAGCAGGTCATGCTTGCGCACCAAGGCGGCCAAGCGGTCGAGTTCGGCCCGATCGAAGACGCGCGCCAGCGGGTTGTACGGATTGCACAGCAGGAGGATCTTGGCGTGCGGCTGCGCGCAGGCTTCCTCGAGCTTGGCCCAATCAAACGTCCAGCGGCCGTCGACGAAGACCATCTCGAGCTTCAGCGCATTGCGTTCCGAGAACACCGGCGCCGTCAGGAAAGGCGGGTAGACCGGCGCCGTCGTGACCACCGATTCCCCCGGTTTGGTGGCCGCACGGATGGAGGCGTGGATACCGGGCACCAAGGAACACATGAAGGTGATCCACTCGGGGCGAATCTCCCAGCCATGGCGGCGGCGGACGTGGTTGACGATCGAGGCGAAGACGGCGTCGCGTTGCGCAGGGTAACCATAAACGCCGTGGGCGGCCCGCGCCTGCACGGCGGCGACGACCTCGGGCGGCGACACGAAATCCATGTCGGCGATCCAGCAAGGGATGATGTCGCGATCGGCATACTTGTGCCACTTCGTGCTGTCCGTCCCAGAGCGTTCCGGACAGCTGTCAAAATTGAAAGCCATTCTGGGGAGAACCTTGGGTTGAAGTCAGGTGCGGGCAAATGCATTTTCAGCGAATGACACCGACTTGGGTCAGCCCCGCCGAAATCCGCGACCGTCGGGTCTTCCTTGGACGCCACGGGGAAATGTCCGTCGCGGTCACGAGCGAAGGCGAACTTATCCTCCGCCGCCCCGGACCACGCTCCGCCGTGCAGGCGCGGCTGGCCCGTTGGGGGCTGAGCGGGCGATCCGGGAAACTCCCGAAGGTCCGGCTGACCCTCGCCGTCGGTACGACGTTTCAGCACCGGGTCTGGCAAGCCTGCCTAGCCATCCCCGCGGGCACCGTCGACACCTACGGCGCACTCGCCCAGCGCATCCGATGCCGTTCGGCCCAAGCCGTCGGCCAAGCGCTCGCCGCCAATCCCCTCGCCCAACTCATCCCTTGCCACCGGGTAGCCGCAGCCGATGGACCCGGTGGGTTCGCCTGGGGAGCCCGTCGAAAGGCAGCGTGGTTGAAGGAGGAAGCCAATGGGGCTGCTCGATGACCTGGATCGGGGGCTCCTTGACCTGATCTTCCCCCGCGACTGCGCGGTCACGCAGTTACCGCTCGATCAAGGACCCTTCCTGCACCTCTCGCCGGAAGGCGTGACAGCCCTCCCCCGGATTACCGATCCACGCTGCCTGACGTGTGGCCACCCCTTTGATGGCTGGCTTGAGGGTGAGCGCAGTTGCCCCCATTGCGTGGAACTGCACCCAGCCTTTCAGCGGGCCGTTTGCGCCTTTCGGGCCCAAGGGCCGGTCCGGCAAATCCTTCATCAGATCAAATACGAGCGGTCACCCTACCTCGCCGATGATTTGGTGGCAGCGGCCACCACCGATGAGCCGTTCCGTCGGCACCTTGCGGGCTCGGTCCTCGTACCCGTTCCGCTCCATGCGGAGAAAGCGTGGTCCCGTGGCTACAACCAGAGCGCGCGGATCGCCGATGGACTCGCGGGACTGATTCCGGGCTGCACCGCCGAGGCCCTCCTGGAAAAGCATCGGCCGACGGAATCGCAGACGCGCTTGGATCGAACCCAGCGACTACGCAACGTCGCCAAGGCCTTTCGGCTCAAGCCCGGCCAGGCCGTCGACCCCCGCCGACGCTACGTGATCATCGACGATGTGCTGACGACCGGGGCGACGCTCCACGCCTGCGCCGCCGTCCTCCGGGCCGCGGGAGCCACCTCGGTCGACGCGGCGGCCCTCGCCCACGGCTAAACCGCCAGCACCGCGGCCAACTCCGACTCCGCGACGCCCATCTTATTCAGAATAAAAGCGCGCATGTCGGGCGCCAAGGGCGCGCGGAAGATGCGTTGGAACAGCGGGGCGCGGAAATCCAGCCGCGCCGCATGCAAGGCCTGGCGTTCCAGCTCAAGAGTCCGCCCTAAGCGGTCCGTCCAGCCGTGTTCGACGAATTCCAAATAGAGCGAATCATCCCCACCGTAAAGTTTATCGCCGATGACCGGATGGCCCAGCCAGAGCGCATGGGCGCGAATCTGGTGCTTCCGTCCGGTGTGTGGGCTCACGCGCGCCAAGGTGTAGCCACCGCGCACGAGGGCGGGCTCGAAGAACGTCGCCGCCGGCGAGGTGCCGGGACCGGTGCGCACGGCGGTCTTGACGATGACCTTGCTGGTTTCATCCGGTCCCAACGCTTGATCCACCTGCACGGGCTCCCGGAGCTCGCCCTTCAGGATGGCGTAATAAGTCTTCGACACCCAGCGGCGTTCCATCGCGGTCTGCGACAGCGAGGCGGCGGCCGCGTGCTTGGCGATGAGGATGATGCCGCTCGTCTCGCGATCGAGGCGACTGACCAGATGCAACGTCGTTAAGCCTTTCCACTCGCGCACCGCCCCGACGAGGGACGACCACGGTCCATCCTTGGAGGGATGACAGACCAACCAACCCGGCTTATCAAAAACGAAGAAGTCATCATCCTCCTCGATCAGCCACTGGGGCAGTTCCGCGGGGTCGACCTTCGGAGCGGGGCGGTTCGGGACCGCGGCGTCTTCCCCGCTCATGGCTTGGGCGGCAGGCGATCCTGCCAAGCCGCGGTCGAGACGCCGAGGCCTTGATGGCGCGCCAGCACTTCGCCGACCAGATAAAGCGACCCGAGGACGACGATGGGGTCGCCAGCGGTGGTGCAGGTGCCCGCGGCCGGGAACAGCTCCGCCGGGGAACCGCGCGCGACTTCACCGCGGAAATCCGCCGGCACGAGGGTGGCGAGTTCCTCCACCGAGCACGCCCGTTCGTTATCCGGCCGCACCAGCACGAGCCGCGCGGCGTGGCGGGCCGCGGCGACGACGAGGGGCTGCGCGCGATCCAGGCCCAAGGCGCCCACCACGATCGTGGGGTGAGGCAACGCCGCGAGCAGCGGCTCGATCGCGCGGATGCCTTCCTCGTTGTGCGAGCCATCGATAATCAAAACGCGCCCGTCGTTCAGCGTCAGGCGCTGCCACCGTCCGGCCCACGCGACATTCCGCAACGCCGCCGTCGCGACCTCCGCGGCAAAGGGCCAGCGCGTCGCCAACGCACACGCCAACCAGGCGGCGCCGGCGTTCCAACGTTGGTGCGTTCCGGCGAGGTTCGTCTCCGGCAAGCCGGTGGCGAAATGGTCGCGGACAAAATGCAGGGGGGCGCCGATCGCGCGGGCGCGCGCGGCGATGACGGCCTCCGCTTCGGCGGGAAGTTGTCCGACGACGCAAGGCACGCCGGGCTTGAGGATACCCGCCTTCTCGCCGGCGATCGCGGCAAGGGTCGGGCCGAGGTACTCCTGATGGTCGAGTCCGATGGAGGTGATCACGCAGACTTCCGGCGCGCAGACATTGGTGGCGTCGAGCCGGCCACCGAGGCCGGTCTCCAAGATGGCCACATCGACCTTCCGCTCGGCGAATTCGAGCAACGCCGCCGCCGTGATGAGTTCAAAGAACGTCGGGGCGTTCTCCGGATCTTCGGCGCGGATGGCTTCGTAGTGCGGACGCAGGCGTTCGGCCAGAGAGACCACGGCCGCGTCGGTCAGCGGGCCGCGGTCGATCTGGATGCGTTCACCGATGCTGACCAGATGCGGGCTGGTGTAGAGACCCGTGCGGCGACCGTGGGCGCGCTGGATCGCCTCGATCATCGCGGAGGTCGAGCCCTTGCCGTTGGTCCCGGCGACATGGAAACACGGCTGCGCCCGCTCGGGTTGGCCGATCCGCGCGGAGAGCAAGCGCATCCGGTCGATGCCGAGCCGCGAACCGAGGTTACGCAAGCCCGTCAACCAGCGCAGCGTGGTGGCCGCTTCCATGTCGGCCGAGGGCCGTTAGGCCGCGCGACGCTTGCCGCCCTTCGGCGCGCGGTGGGCCAAGGCCCGAAGCAGGCTCGCCAGCTTCGCCTTCATCTCCTTGCGGTGGACGATCATGTCGATGAGGCCGCGCTTGAGGAGGAATTCGGAAGTCTGGAAGCCGTCGGGGAGGTCCTGGTTGGTCGTTTCCTTGATGACGCGGGCGCCGGCGAAGCCGATGAGCGCGGCGGGCTCGGCGACGATGACGTCGCCCAAGGTCGCGTAGGAAGCCATCACGCCGGCCATGGTTGGATTGGTCAGGACGGCGATGTAAGGCAGGCCAGCGGCACGGAGCTTGGCGAGGGCCGCGCTGGTCTTGGCCATCTGCATGAGCGATAGGATGCCTTCCTGCATGCGGGCGCCGCCAGACGCGCAGACGACGACGCAGGGGCACTTCATCTTGATGGCGCGCTCGATCGCACGGGTCACTTTCTCGCCGGCGACGGACCCCATCGACGCGCCCATGAACGAGAAGTCCATGATCGCGAGGGAGACCGGGAGGCCATCCATCAGGCCGTGACCGCAGACGACGGAGTCGCGGAGGCCGGACTTCTTCTGGTGCTGGGCCAGACGCTCGGGGTAGGAGCCACCGGCGGTGAACTTAAGGGGGTCGCGGGAGGTCAGCTTGGAGTCCGTCTCCTTCCAGGTGCCGTCGTCGATCAGGAGGGCGATGCGACGCTTGGTCGAAAGGCGGTCATGGTAGCCGCTGCCGGGGAAGACGTTCCAGTTGGCCTCGAGGTCCTTGGTGTAGACCATTTCGCCCGACTGGGGGCACTTGGTCCAGAGACCTGCCGGGATATCCTTTTTCTTAGGAGTCGGGGTGTGCGTACGCTTGCGGAAGACGGCCATGGTGGAGAGCCGAGATGTTGAGAGTTTCTCCCGCGTGGTGAAAGGTTAAAGGCGCGCAGAGAACCCCGAAAAACCCTGTTTAAGTCGGTTTTTCGCGGTCCCCACCTTGCGGCCTAGCCTTCAGCGACGCGGGGTGCCGGCCACGCGCTCGAGCAGGAGCTCGTAGGCCTTCACGGCCTTCTCCGCCATACCCAGTTCGAAGTTCTCGTCCGGGGCATGCAAGTTGGAGTCCGGCGTGAAGAGCCCGATCATGACCGAGTCGAGGCCGGTCTCGCGACGGATGTCGCCGATGATGGGCACGCTGCCACCTTCACGCAGGTACAGGGGCGCTTTGCCGAAGGCTTGGGCGATGGCTTTATCGGCCTCACGGAAGGCGCGGGCGAGGACCGGGTTCTGCTCCTTCGGCGTGTTCGGGCGATCCGGGGGGCAGACGTAATACGCGGCATTTCCCTGCATTTCCTTGATCTCCACCCGGACGCCCTTCGGCGCACGCGCGTGGATGGCCTCGGCCACCTTGCGATGCACCACGACCGGGTCTTGGCCTGGAACGAGACGGCAGGTGATCTTCGCGAAGACCTTGGAAGGGATGACCGTCTTGGAGCCCTTTCCTTGATAACCGCCACCGATGCCGTTGAACTCGAGCGTCGGGGCAAAACGCACGGCCTCGAGCCCGTCGAGCCCAGGTGCTGGATGCAAGGCCTCCACATCCAAGAAACGGCGGTAAGCCTCCTCGGTCAGCGGGAGCTTGCGCAATTCCTCACGCTCCCAGCCGGTCGGCTGTTCCACGCCGTCGTAGAAGCCCTCCACCGTCACGGCATTATCGGCATCGTGCAACGAGGCGCAGAGTTCCGCCAAGGCTTGGATCGGGTTATAGACCGCCCCGCCGTGCAGGCCGGAGTGCAGGTCCGAACGCGGACCGGTCAGGCCCACCTCGAGGCCGACGATACCGCGCAGGCCGGTCGTGATGACGATTTGGTCGGTCGACGGGGAAGCGGTGTCGGACAGCACCACGCAATCCGCTTCCGCCAGCTCCTTCTTGTGATTATGCAGGAATTCCGGGAAGCTCGGGGAACCGATCTCCTCCTCGCCTTCGATGAGGAAAGTGATGCGGAGCGGGAGGTCCGGACGGCGCTTCAGCAACTGGGCGAGCGCCACGACGGCCACCAAGTGCGGGCCCTTGTTATCGGCGGTACCGCGGCCCCAGATGCGACCATCGCGCACCACCGGCTCGAAGGCGGGCGTGGTCCAAAGGTTCAACGGGTCGGCGGGCTGAACATCGTAGTGGCCGTAGAGCACGATGTGGGGCCATTCGGCCGGACCACGGCGACGGGCCAAGACGATCGGATGGAGCGGCGTCGGGACGACCTCGATCTCCAGGCCGGCCTGCTTCAGCAAGCCGCAGATGTGCTCGCGGGCACCCGTCATCCCCACCTTGAAGGCGGGGTCGGTCGAGACGCTCGGGTGCTTGACGTATTCGATGAGTTCGCGGACGAGATCCATGCCTCCATTAGGGCGTTTTCGCCCCGAAGGGCAAGGCACACCCGGACTTAGCCGACGCTTTGGTGCTTTTTGACTTCCCCCAGGGCGGGCTTCGGAAAGATTAGACCCATGTCGCCCGCGGAACAGTTGACGGCCATGAAGGCCCGCACCGAGAAATTCATCGGTGGCGAAGATATCCTCAAGCGCCTTGAGGCCGGGAAGACCCTGCGCGTGAAGCTCGGCGTCGACCCCACCCGCCCGGACCTGACCTTCGGCCACATGGTGGTGCTCAACAAGCTCCGCCAATTCCAGGACCTCGGCCATCAGGCCGTCCTGATCATCGGCGATTACACCACGCGCATCGGCGACCCGACCGGCCGTTCCGATACGCGCCCGGTGCTCACGGAGGCCGAAATCGAATTCAACGCCAAGACCTACCTCGAACAGGCCTACCGCATCCTCGACCCGAAGAAGACCGAAATCCGCCGCAACAGCGAGTGGTTCGGGCAGATGACGTTCTTGGATGCCTTGCAGCTCAGCCGCCAGATGACCGTGGCCCAGATGCTGGTGCGCGATGACTTCGCCAAGCGCTACGACAGCAAGACCCCGATTTCGATCGTCGAGTTCCTCTACCCGCTCCTGCAAGGCCATGACTCCGTCATGCTCAAGGCCGACCTCGAGATCGGCGGCAGCGACCAACTCTTCAACATGATGGTCGGCCGCGACCTCCAGGAACAAGCGGGCCAAGCCCCGCAGGCCGTGCTCGGCATGCCCCTGCTCGTCGGCCTCGACGGCGAGAAGAAGATGTCCAAGAGCCTCGGCAACTACATCTCCTTCAACCACAACCCGAAGGACATCTTCGGCAAGGTGATGTCCGTGCCCGACGCCACGATGTGGGTCTACTACCGCCTCTTGCTCGAACTGAGTGAAGACGAGATCCGCGGCCTGCAGGCACAGCACCCGATGGAGATGAAGAAACAACTCGCCACGCGCCTCACGGACAAGTTCCACGGCGAGGGAGCGGGGGCGAAGGAACGCGCCGAATTCGAGAACGTCTTTTCCAAGGGCGGCGTCCGTTCGGACATGCCCGAGTTCGCTTGGGCCGCCCTGTCCGGTGGCGCCAGCGAAGCCGGCATCGTCGACCTCTTGGCCGCCACCAACCTCTTCCCGTCGAAGAAGGAAATCCGCCGCCTCATCGAAGGCGGGGCCGTGAAGATCGGGGATGAGAAGGTCTCCGACCCTGCGCTCAAGGTCGCCCAGCCCAGCGGTGAGCTCGTCATCCAGGCCGGCAAGCGGACGTTCGTGAAGGTCAAGTAAAGCAGGCCCTGCGACCGCCCCGGCGGGCCTGTGGACAAGTCGGCGAATAATCCGCCGATTATCCCCTTCCCCTGCCCTGACCCCGCGACCTATTATCCGGGCCCACGCATGGCCGACCCGGAATCCATCAGTCGCGACTTCGTGCACCTCCACGTGCACACCGACTACAGCATGCTCGATGGTTGCTCGCGCATCGACCGCCTGATGGAGCGCGCGTGCGACATGAACATGCGCGCGGTGGCGATCACCGACCACGGGAACCTCTTCGGCCTGTTCGATTTCTGGAACGAAGCCAAGCAGCGCTCCAGGGGCGACGTGAAGCTCAAGCCCTTGCTCGGGTGCGAGCTCTACCTCGTGTGGGACCACGCCCTCACCGACAAGCCGGATCGCCGCGAGCACAAGTACTACCACATGGGCGTGCTGGCGCGGAATTTCAAAGGCTACCAGAACCTCACCAAGCTCGTCTCCGACGCGCACGTCCGCGGGCTCCACTACAAGCCACGCACCGACATCACCCAACTCGCCAAGCATGCGGACGGGCTGATCGGCTTCAGCGGCTGCCTCCAAGGCGTCATCCCGCAGCACCTGCTGAAGGGCGACTACGAAGCCGCGCGCCAGGCGTGCGGCCGCTTCGTCGAGATCTTCGGCCGCGAGAACTTCATCATCGAGCTCATGGACCATGGCCTCGAGGAGCAGAAACGCATCATCGCCGACCTCCTCAAGCTCGCCACGGAATTCAACCTCCGCGTCGTCGCGACCAACGACGTCCACTACGTCGATGCCTCCGATAACGTCGCGCACGACGCGATGCTGTGCATCCAGACCGGCGCCCGCCTCGCGGATGAGCGCCGCATGAAGTATACGGCGCAGGAATTCTACCTGAAGACCGAAGCCGAAATGCGCCGCGTCTTTTCCGAAGTGCCCCAGGCCATCACCAACACCGTCGACATCGCCGAGATGTGCGATGTGCAGTTGCCCGTCGGCAAGAACCATTACCCGGTCTACATCTTCTCGGAAGGCGTGAAGCCCAAGGTCGCGAAGAAGACGGACGCCATCCTGGACGGCTACGAGAAGCTCAAGAACGGCTTGCTCGTGGCCGCCGGCAAGAAGGGCGATTTCACCATCGCCGAAGACACCCGCCAAGGGATGCGGGCCAACGGCTCGTACCTCCTCGAGGTCGTCAAACTCGGTCTCAAGGAACGCTATGGCGTCGACTACGACGACGCGAAGGCGCAGGCCGACGAAACCATTCCCGGCCCGGGACAGACCAGTCCCGCCGAGCTCTGCCGCCGCGTCGACTACGAGTTGGGCGTCATCGCCGGCACGGGTTTCGTCGACTACTTCCTCATCGTCTGGGACTTCATCGATTGGGCGCGGCGCCAAGACATCCCCGTCGGCCCTGGCCGCGGCTCGGGCGCTGGCTCCATCGTCGCCTATTGCCTGAAGATCACCGACATCGACCCGATCCGCTTCGGGCTGCTCTTCGAGCGCTTCCTCAATCCCGAACGCGTCTCCGCGCCCGACTTCGACATCGACTTCTGCATGCGCCGCCGCGACGAGGTCGTCGACTACGTGCGCCGGAAGTACGGCGCCGACCGCGTCGCCAACATCATCACGTTCGGCACCTTCGGCGCCAAGATGGTGGTCCGCGACCTCGCCCGCATCCGCGACCTGCCGTTCATCGAAACCAATCGCCTGGCCAAGCTGGTCCCCGACGACATCAACATCTCGCTCGAAGACGCGCTCAAGAAGTCCAACGAACTGCGGGCCGAAGTCGGCAGCAACCCGACCGCCGCCAGCATCATCGAGACCGGCCGCGTCATCGAAGGCATGGTGCGCAACAGCGGTAAGCATGCGTGCGGCATGATCATCGCCGACCGGCCATTGACGGACATCATCCCCGTCACGATGCAGGACGGCGACCTGACGACCCAGTACGCGAAGGACCCCGTCGAGAAGCTGGGCCTGCTGAAGATGGACTTCCTGGGGCTGAAGACGCTCACCGTCATCGACGACGCCCAGAAGCTCGTCCGCAAGCACCGCAAACTGCCGAAGTTCAACATCGAGAAGGTCGGATTCGAGGACGCCAAGACGTTCGCCCTGCTCAACGACGCCAAGACGGTCGGCGTGTTCCAGCTCGAATCGGGCGGCATGCAGTCGCTCTGCCGGCAGTTCAACATCTCGGCCATCGACGAGATCGTCGCGCTCATCGCGCTCTACCGCCCCGGCCCGATGCAGTTCATCCCGGACTACGTCAAGGGCAAGAAGGACCCCAACTACGTCAAGTACGCCCACCCGCTGCTGGAGAAGGTCGCCAAGGAAACCTACGGCATCCTGGTCTACCAGGAACAGGTGATGGAAGCCGCCCGCGTGGTCGCCGGCTACACCCTCGGCGGCGCCGACATGCTTCGCCGGGCGATGGGCAAGAAGATCCGCGAAGAGATGGAGAAGCAGCGCGACATCTTCGTCGCGGGCGCGAAGGCCACGAACAACATCGAGAAGAAGAAGGCGGAGGAAATCTTCGCGACCCTGGAGAAGTTCGCAGAATACGGCTTCAACAAGTCGCACTCGGCCGCCTACGCCATCCTTTCGTACCAGACTGCCTACCTGAAGGCCAACTACCCGGTCGAATTCATGTCGGCCGTGTTGACGTCCGAACAGGGCAACGCCGACAAGCTGGCGGAGTTCGTGGCGGAGGTCGAAGCCTTGGGCATGAAGATGCTCGGCCCGGACGTGAACCAATCGGACACCGATTTCACCCCGGTCATCAAGGACAACGCCATCCGCTTCGGTCTGGGCGCGATCAAGGGCGTCGGCGAAGGCGCCGCCCGGGCGATCGTGGCGGAGCGCGAAGCCAACGGTGCCTTCAAGGACTTCTCGGACTTCATCAGCCGCATGGGCGATCAAGCCCTCAACGCCCGCTCCATCGAAGCCTTGGCCCGTGCGGGCGGCTTCGACTTCACCGGCGAGGACCGCCGCCACTTGGTCGACTCGATCGAATCGGTCCGCCGACATTTCTCCTCCGAACGGAAGGAACGCGCCAGCGGCCAAGGCAGCCTGTTCGACATGCTCGGCTCCGAGGACAGCGGCTCCATGAACACCGCGGACCTCATCCTGCGGAAGTCCGACAAGATGCCCAAGCTCGAGATGCTCAACAACGAGAAGCAACTCCTTGGGTTCTACCTCAGCGGCCACCCGTTGGCGGACTACTTCGGACTCGATGAAGCCATCGCCAATTTCAGCACCCCGCTCGACCGCATCACCCTCGACCAGAAGGAGCGTCACATCGTCCGCCTCTGCGGCATCGTCGGCGGCCTCGAGAAGAAAATCTCCAAGAAGGATAATCGCCCGTGGGCCCTGTTCCATGTCGCGACCCGCTCGGTCAGCATCCCCGTCACCATCTTCACCGACGCCTACGATGCCGTCTCGGTCCTGAAGGACGGCGACCTCCCCATGCTCATGGATGGCGCGCACGTCATCGTCGACGCCCGCCTATCCTACCGCGAAGAGCGCAGCGAGTGGTCCATCAGCGCCCACGCCGTCCAGCCGCTCCGGAACGCGCCGGCCATGATCAAGCGCATCCTCTTCGCGCTGCGTCCCGGGCCCGAGGCCGGTGACTTCATGGAGAAGCTCGTCGCCCACACCCGCCGCGTGGATGGCAGCACGCTCGTCCAGGTCGGCATCCTGCAGGCCGACGGCCGGGTCCTCATCGCCGAAGCCGCACGCGGCATGACGACGCGCTTTGACCCGGTCATCTACGGGCAGCTCGCCAAGCACCCGGCCCTCGCCGGCGTCCAGATCGACCCCTTGCCCCCGACGCAACCGCCCCAGCGCAAGTACGGCCCGCGGGCCTGAGCGTACCGAGACCGCTTTTGTTATTAAAATGTCACAATTGTGACGTGATGCGGGTTGCGTCAACCCACGGCCGCGCGTATGCCACTGAACATGGTTGACCCTTCCCATGCATTCGGGGCGCTCACCCCCAACCTCGCGCAAAGGTTCGCCTTGGCGGTCATCCGCATCCCCCCGTTCTACCGGGGCTCGCTTCGTCCTTTCTGGGTCAAGGTGCTGAACGGCCTCCGCGCGGGGCCGGTGGATGTGCGCTCGGTGTTCGGAGCCTTTCGGGTCTACCCTACGACCAACCTGGTCGACAGCGCCATCCTCATCCACCCCCGCTATAACCAGGAAGAAATTGAGTTCCTGAAGGCCGGCCTCCCGGCGGGCAGCACTTTCGTCGATATCGGCGCGAATGTCGGGCTCTATTCGGTCGCCCTCGGCAACCATCTCAAGCCCGCGGGGCGGGTGATCTCGATCGAGCCCAACCCGATCTGCGTCGAACGCCTACGCGCCAACCTCGGCTTCAATGGCCTGCCGACCGACGGCGTCTTCCCGGTCGCCGCGGGCGACTCGCCCGGGCGCGGCCACTTGATCGTGGACCATGACGACCTCGCGATCGCCCGCACGGTCCGCGACGCGACCGGCGGTGATTTCGAGATCCGCACGCTCATCGACATCCTGGACCAAGCGGGCGTAGACGCGATCGCGGCGCTTAAGATCGACGTCGAAGGCTTTGAAATGGCCGCCTTGGGACCGTTCTTCCGAAGCGCGCCGCGGGTGCGTTGGCCGCGGCGCATCTGCATCGAACACCTGGGCGAGAAATCGGACGTCATGGCGATGCTGGCCGAGGCGGGCTACCGACTCGCGCGCAACACCCGCAACAACGCGCTGCTCATCCTCAATTGAGAGCGACGCTGGTCGCATATCCGTTGACTTAGTAGGAGCCCTGCAAACCATCAGTTACACGCATGGTCTCCATCTATATTCGGACCTTCAAGCGGGACATTGCGTGGTTGGACTTCTGCCTACAATCCATCCACCAGAACCTCAAGGGCTGGGATGAAATCGTCGTGTGCGTACCAGAAGGCCAAGAGCGGCACCTCCGCTACTTGACCACGGAGCGCCGCGTCACCTCTCCCTTCTTCCGCGTAGACTACGTCGGTCAGCAGTTCGCCAAGCTGCAGGCGCATCGCCAGGTCTCCGGTGATTACATCTTCTTCGTGGACGCCGACGTCATCTTCCTGCCCGGAGCCGATGTCGCCACCTTCCTCGATGGCGACCGTCCGATCATCGAGAAGCGGCGCTACACCACCTTGGCCACCGAGGGGGCTCCCGCCGTCCGGTGGCAAGCCGCGGTGGAGAACCTATTCCATGAATCCCCGACTTGGGAGTATATGCGCAACCATGGCACGCGGCTTTTCCGGACGGAAACCCTGCGCTCTTTTGCCCGTCGCTTCCCGGACCTCGAAAGCTATGCGCGCCGGATCCCGAAGCGGCTTTTCAGCGAATTCAACTTCCTTGGTTTCTTCGCAGAAAAGTACGAGCCTGACGGGTATGTGTTTGTGGACACCGAGGCCGTACCGAAGCGCCAGCTGCGCTCGCACCAGTTCTGGACGGTCGACGGGTTGACCCCATCGACGCTGCTTCAACTCGCGACCATGGGCTTCGTCCCCCGCTGGCCGTCCACGCTCTCTCCGTGGGACAAGCTCACGGGGTGGGCTTCACGGACGACGCGGCATTGCAAGCAATGGCTGCAGCAACGGAAGCTCCCCTAGTGACCGCCATGAAACCCGCGCTGCGCATCGCCTTTAGCGACTTCATCTTCAGCCGGAATGAACGGGACCGGATGGCGTCGTTCAACCCGCAGGACAACGTCTTCACCCGCTTGCTCGCCCCGCATTGGGACGTCCGCGTGGTACCCATGGCAGAGGCGGAAGTGCTCGTCTACTCGACCTTCGGTGAGGCGCATCGCGCGTTCCGTGGCCGCAAGGTGTTCTACACCTCTGAGAACGTTTTGCCCGACTTCGACGCCTGTGACCATGCGATCACCTTCTGCCACCTCCCCGAAGACCCGCGGCATTTCCGTCTCCCGCAGTATGTGTTCTATGTCGACGATGTGCAGCGGCTGGTGAAGCCGCCGGGCTTCGACGCCGTCGCGGCGCTCCGCACGAAGACAAAATTCGCCAATTTCGTCGTCTCCAATCCACGGTGTCCCGAGCGCAATCGCTTCTTCCGTGAGCTCCATCGCCGCCGCCATGTCGATTCCGGCGGACGGCATTTCAACAACCTCGGCCGACCCATCGCCGATAAGTTGGCTTTCATCCGCGACTACAAGTTCACGTTGGCCTTCGAAAACTCGGCCTCCGCTGGCTACACCACCGAAAAGCTGGTTGAGCCGATGCTCGCCGGCAGCATCCCCATCTACTGGGGTAATCCGGAAGTCGTACGGGACTTCAATCCCCGCAGCTTCATCGACGTCGCCCGCTTCCCGAGTTTTGCTGGCGCCATCGACCACATCCTCGAGGTCGACGCGGACGAGGAACTTTACCTGCGGTATCTGCGCGAGCCTTGGTTCAACGACAACACCCCACCGAGCTGGTTCAACCCGCAAGAACACCTGCAGGCTTGGCAGCGGTTCCTGTCGACGCCTTGGGTAGAACGTCCGCGCGTCTACCGCGATCGCGGCCTTCGCGATCATGTGCGCGGGACTGGCTTGGGCCGACACCTCTCCAGCCTCGGCACGAAGTTGGACGGGCTTCTCTGGAAGGCTGGCTGGCGCTAAGGCCGCCTCAGATAGGCTTCGCCACTTCGCGGAAGTGCTTCGCCACGTAGGCGATATCTTCCGGCGTGATGTTGGCGTGATTCGGCAAGTACAAGCCATAGTCATGCACCTTGTCCGCGACGGGAAGGTGCGTGACGCCGAACTTCTTGATCCAGAACGGCTGCCGGCCCATCGAGCCGCAGACCAGCGGACGGCACTCGATGCCTTGCGCCAGTAAATGCTTGGACAACTCGAGGCGGTTGGCCGCAAACGTCCCAAACGAGAAACTGGAGACGAAACTATCGGGGCTATGCTGCGAGAAGAACTCCGGCAGGGCCTGACGGTAGAGCTCGAAGTTGCGGGCGCGGACCTTGGCGATTTCCGGGAGACGCTTGAGCTGAAGGCGGCCGAGATAGGCGTTCAGGTCGGTCGAGCGCAGGTTGTAGCCGGCGTAGTAGAAGCTGTAGAACTCGCGGAAGTCGTCGATCTGGTACGCCTGCTTCCAGGCTTGGCGGTCGGCTTCAGGCACATCGCGCGACCACCCGTGCGAGCGGATGGAGAGCATCACGCTGTAGAGCTTGTCGTCACTGAGGGTGATGGCGCCGCCTTCGATGCTGGAGATATGGTGGCCGTAGTAGAAAGAGAACGAACCGGCCAAGGACAGGGCGCCGGTCTTCTTCCCTTTGTACTCGGAGCCCAATGCTTCGCAGGCGTCTTCGATGACGAGACAGCCGTATTGATCGCACAGGCGATGGATGGCGTCCATCTGGTTCGGGTGACCGAGGATATGGACGAGGATGAGGAGCGCCGGGCGCTCCTTCTTGAGCAGGGCTTCGAGATGGTTGAGGTCCACGCCCAGATCGTTCGCATCGGAGTCGCAGAGGAAGCACTCGAAGTCCATCTGCACGAACGGCGAAAGCGTCGTGATCCAGGAAACGGCCGGCACGATGACCTTCTTGTTCCGGAGATAGCCGGCCTCGAGGAGGCTGTAGGCCATGAGCAGGTTCGCGGACGAACCGCTGTTCACCATGATGCTGTACTTCGTGCCCGTGTAGGCGGCGAACTCGGCTTCGAACTCACGGGTCAGCGGGCCCTTGGTCAACTGCTTGCCTTCCTGGAGCCAGCCGGCGAGGGAGCGGATTTCCTCCTCGGAGATGGTGTTGTCGGCCAGCTTGATGGTTCGCTTAGTCATGGGAAATCAGGGGGCGCTTAGGATGGAATAGCCGGTAAATGCCATTGAGGACCTTGGCCTTTACGCGCATGCAGAAAAGCAAAGCACGGGCGGGCAAGTCGAGCCGGAAGGTCTTCACGAGCCAGGCAATGGTGTAGTAGAGCCGGGATTCTTGGTAGGCGCGGTAGAGGGCCTTCTTGCGAGCGGCGTCCTTGTGCGCGTCGATGGTGATGGATCCTTCGTGAGCGGAAAAGACCGCGAGGGGCTCATCGACATAGCCGAACTTCTTGTAGTCGAGCGTCGTCATGGCGGTCATGAGCCAGTCCGGGCCAACCCCGCGATACTCAAAGGACGTGAACGGTACACGCCCGACCAAGAGATGGTTAAGGATGTCCTTCCGGCGGATCAGCGTGGCACCCGGCGAGACCAGGCCCTTGATCTGGTGGGACATGAAACGACGGACGGGGTAGACGCCCGTTGGACCGAGGCTCGTAAAGAGGTAAGAAAGCGGTTGCTGCGTGGCGTCGTCACGGACCTCCGCGGAAGAGAGGCAGAACGCCACGTCCGGCCCCATGAGCGCCATGCACTTCTCGATGAAGGTCGGGGCAATCAGGTCGTCGTCATAGTTGATGTGGACGAACTCCCCTTGGGCGGAAACAACCCCATCCAGCCAGGCGAAGTGGACGCCGGAATCCTGCTCGCGGCGGACGTAACGGATCCGGTCGCCATAGGAACGGGCGACCGCCGGCGTGTCGTCGGTGCTGCCGTGATCGCAGACGACGACTTCACAGGGAAAGGTCTGCGCCAAAGCCGAATCGATGCACCGCCGCAGCATGCCGGAGCGGTTGAAGGTCGGGATGACGATGGAGACCTGCGGAGGGGTCATGCCCCGAGAAGTTGACGGAGGCGGGCGGTGTCGGCAACCAAGGACGTGGGGCTACCTTCGGAGGCGTTGATAATCTCCAGCCGCCGAGGGGCCAAGGATTGCACGAAATCGCCGATTTTCGTGCCACGCCCGGAGCCGATGTTCACCAGGCCGGTGGCCCGCTTGCCCATCAGCGCCCGGACGTGGGTGACGAGGTCGTCAGCCAACGAGAGGTCCCGGACGTCCTCCGCGCCGAAGAGCCGGAAAGGCTGGGCCAAATCCTCGCTGGCGAACCGTCGCTGTAAGGACGGGTAAAGGAAAGACCCCGTCTGCGTCGGGTGATAGAAACTGAAGATGCGACCGATGCAATAGGGCACCCCGGCGGCGGTGGCCGAAGCCTCGACGACCTGTTCGCCCAGCCGCTTCGAGAGACCGTATGGATTGATCGGCGCGACCGGGGCTGACTCCGCAATCGGGGCCGACTGCGGCTGATACACGTGACTACTGCTCGCGTAGAACAACCAGGGTTTCTTTTCCAAAGCCCCCAACTCGGCGACCAAATTGGCCGTCCCACCGACGTTGACCTGAAAAGCGCGGGCGGGATTCGCTTGGACCGACTGCGTCGGCACCAGCGCGGCGAAATGGACAATGGCATCGAAGCCGCCCGCTTGGAGCCAAGCACGCAGCTCTTCCGACCGACAGACATCACCCGCGAAACAGTCGAAGCGAACGCCGGCAGCGCTAAGCTGCGCCTGCAGGATCCTTCCGAGAGTCCCCCGCGCGCCTGTGATGCCGATTCGCATTTTGATTAACCTTATTTATAGGAAACTGCGGTTCAACCTGAAACGGTCATTACGCAGCGAAACACCCTACAACAAATGGTTTGCATGGGTTTATCCCGCGGTTTTTTCTTCTTCCGCAGATATGTCGATTGATCCGACCATCAGCGTGGTTGTACCGACCTACAACTGCAAACACTTGCTCGTTACGCATCTCCGGACGATGCAGACTTGGCTCGATTTGATCGACGAAGTCATCGTCGTCGATAGCCGTTCGACCGACGGCACCTTGGAACTGATTCGGGCCGAACTGCGGCACCCACGCCTCCGTATCATCGAGCGCGACCGCGGTCTTTACCAGTCTTGGAACGAGGGCATCGCCGCCACGACGGGTGACTGGGTCTACGTCAGTACAGCCGGGGACCTTATCACCCGTGAACAACTCCTACACCTACGTGCGGTGGGGGAAGCGCTATCGGCCGACGTGGTCGTCAGCCCGCCCAGCTTCGTGGACGAAGAAGGTCATCCGCACCGCGACCTCGGGTGGCCGCCGGCTAAATTGCTCGCGGCCTTCGGCCGAGGCGATCCGTTCGCGATGCAGCCGGCGGCCACGCAATTGCTGGCGTTCGAGTTCTGTCCTAAAGCCATCCTCGGGAGCTCCGCCTCCAACCTCTACCGCGGCACCCACCTCCGAGCCCGCCCCTTCCCCACCGAATATGGGGTCGTCGGCGATACCGCTTGGATCATGCGTTACGGCCACGAGACCCGTCTCGCGCTGACGCCCCAGCGCGGCTCCACCTTCTGCATCCACGCCAAGGAAGCCAAACTGACGCCGGAACAGTGCGTGGAACTGCACCACCGCCTGCTCAACCAGGAGGTCGACCGCCTCCGCGCCAGCCAGCAGGTCGGGGCCATGCTGGGCGCGTTCCTCGCCGAACAAGCCCTCCCGAACCGCACCAAGGAACTCTGGGCCGAAAAGCGCCGCTTATGGCATGCGGCGGATAATCGCCTCACCAACCGGACTCGTTGGTTGGCGACCACTTCCCGTTATCTCTGGAACCGGCTTAAGACTAAATTCATGGCCCGTCGGCACGCCCGTGCGCTCCGCGCTCAGCCAGGCGTCTTCACCCACCTGGAAAGTTGAAGCTGGTTTCAGTCTTCCCCTGCCCCGAGCGTTTCCGCTAGGGTGAGGTCATGAGCGCAAAGCCCCTCGGTTTCGGCATCTGGGGAACCGGCATGATCGCCGAGTTCCACGCGAAGGCGCTCGCCGAAATCCCCGGCGTCAAAGTCGTCGCCGCCTATAACCGCAGTCCCGCCAAGGCGGAAACGTTCGCCCGCCAATATGGAGCGGCCGCGTGCGCGACTCCCGAGGCCTTGCTCGCGCACCCCGACGTGGACGTGGTCTGCCTCTGCACGCCCAGCGGCGATCACCTCGCTCCCGCCTTGGCCTGCGCCCGCGCCGGCAAACATGTGGTCGTCGAGAAACCGCTCGAGGTCACCTTGGCGCGTTGCGATGCACTGACCGCCGCCTGCGCCCAAGCGGGCGTCGTGCTCGCCGGCATCCTCCCCCGCCGCTTTGGCGCGGGCTCACAGGCCTTGAAGGCCGCCCTCGTCGCAGGTCGCTTCGGCCAAATCACTTTGGCGGGGGCGCTCATCCCGTGGTGGCGTACGCAGGCCTACTACGACTCGGCGGCTTGGCGCGGCACGTTTACGCTCGATGGCGGCGGCGCCCTCATGAACCAAGGTATCCATACCATCGACCTGTTGCTTTGGTTCCTCGGTCCGGTGAAGCGCGTCTCGGCGACCGCGGGTCTCGTTGCCCATGAGGGCATCGAAGTCGAAGACATCGCCACGGGGTGGATCGAATTCGCCAACGGCGCCCGCGCGACCCTCGCCGGCTCGACGGCCTGCTGGTCGGGCACCGGCTTCCCCGCCGAAATCCGCATCCACGGCACGACCGGCGCGGCCGTGCTCCGCGACGACAAGCTGACGGCTTTTGAATTTGCGACGCCCCACGCGGCCGATGCCCAACTCCTCGCCCCCGCCACGGAAGGCGCCGGCGCGGGCGCCAATGACCCCAAGGCCATCGGTCATGCCTGGCACCGCCTGAATTTGGAAGACGCCATCGCCGCCATCCGGGCGAAGGGCCGCCCGTCGGTGGACGGAGCCGAAGGCCGCAAGGCGGTCGAGCTCATCCTCGCGCTCTACGCATCCGCGCAGAACGGCGGCCTACCCGTCGACCTCCCGCTCAAGGGAGATCCGGCGCTTCGCCCGCTCGGCAAGAAAAAGTCGGTCTAGTCGCCAGCCGCACGGTAAACTTCGCCCAACTTGGTGAGTTCACCGTCCTTCAATAAGGCCGCCTTCCCGGTACCGGTATTGAAGTAAGCATAGCGCTCAACGAAGCGTTGCCGCTCCAAGGCCCGCAACGCGCCCTTCAGGAATTGCACATGGCCGGCTTCATCCGCGCCGGTGTACATCGCATTAAACTCCGTGACCCAAACCGGACGCTTGTAGTTCGCATTCAGTTCCTTGAGCCAATCCTCGAAGGCGCCGGCGTCGGCGCTGCGATACCAATGGGCCGTGACGAAATCGATCTTCAGCTTCTTGCGCTGGGCCTGCTCCATGAACTCACGCATCCACACGCCCCCGCCGCCATCCGAGGAGACGCATGGTGAGCCCAGCCGGAGTTTCTTCTCTTCGGCAAAGCGCACCAATAAAGGCCAAGCCTCGATGGCCTGCGCCACCGTGAGGTTGCCCTGCGAAGCGCGCTCGGGCTCGTTGAAACCCAAGAGGCACTTCGCGGCTGGATCGTTGACTTGGCTCAGTTCCGACGAACCGACAGGCTGACGATTGCCCTTCACCATCGGCACGAATTCATAGCCCTCGGTGCTTTTGCCGGAGCCGCCCCAACCATACCACCACGTGCAGCCAAACTGCTTGGCCGATTCCGGCCGGTTGCCGGCCCACCCTTTTTTGGGCGACCGACGCGCCGGCTTATCCTGCGCCCAACCCGATAGCGGCGCCAAGGCAGCGGTCGCCAACAAGAGGCGCAGGGTGTCTCGGCGGCTGAGGGACATGGGAAAAAGGTAGCAGGAGGTAAAATGATGCAAAGCGTCAAATCACCCTTTGCAGGGTGCGGCCCGCGGCCTTTAATCGACGCCATGCCCCTGCTCGGCCGAATCCTCTGCCTGCTCGCTTGCTGCCACTTGATGGCGAGCGACGCCCTGTTCGAGCATGGCCGCTGGAATGTTCGCGTGATCATGCCGGCCAACCCCGAGCCCGATGAATGGTACGCCGCACACTCGCTGGCGGATTGGTGTGAACGCGTGACGGGCAAAAAGCCGGAGATAATCGAAGAGTCTGCGCGGACGGGCGGCGCGGCCCCCGGCCTCTACGTGGGCAAAACCCAAGCCGCCCAAACTGCCGGCGTCCGACCAGCGACCGACGAAGGGGATACGGCCCTGTGTCGGTCGCGTAATGGTTCGGTTTTTTTGCTCGGCAACAGCCCGGTGGCGACCCGCATCGCCGTCGGACGTTTCTGCGAACGGACGCTCGGGGTTTTCTTCGCCTTCCCCGGCCCCCGTGGCGCGGATTGGGCCAGGCTCAGCCGCATCGCGGTACCCGCCGACGATGATTTCCGGCCGGCCTTCGCTTGGCGCGAAATCGGCGGACTTCGCAATGAACTCAGCCATGAATGGGCCTTCAGCGTCGGGTATGGTCGGGCCCCCAGCTTCTCGCATGGCTTATACGCGGCGTTCGGGAAGAAGGAGTTCGCCCAAGACCCGACGCTCTTCGCCTCCGTGGACGGCGTGCGGCAGACTCCCAAGGGCAACGGCTATGACGCCAACCCCAACCTGACCCACCCGCGCGCCCCGGAAATCGGCGCCCGACATGCCCGTGCCTGGTTTCATCAGCGACCCGATGACTTTTGCGTGCCGCTCGGCGTGAATGATTCCCTGACGTTCGATGACTCCGCGCCTTCCGAAGGTTGGTATCGGGAACGCCCGGTGCGCACCGATTACGTGGTTCGCTATTTGAACGAAGTGGCGAAGTCGTTCTGGGAACCGACGGGCGATCTGCGCGGCGACCGCCACGCCATCGGCACCCTGGCTTACCTGCAGACGTTGCGGGCCCCGACGATCAAGGTCGCCCCGGCCATCTTTCCCTGGGTCTGCGCGGACCGCATCGGCTACGCGGAACCAACGTTCGCGGCGCAGGAAGCCGCCAACCTTAAGGCTTGGGTGCAGTCCGGTGCTCGCCGCGTCGGGGCCTACGATTATTGGTATGGCGTCGACTACACCTGCCCGCGGGCCCACTTCACCGCACAGTCTAAGTCGATCCGCATCGCCCACGAAACCGGGGTGAAGGGGTGGTATGCGGAGCTTGCCCCGCTATGGGGCTTCGACGCCCCGAAGGCCTGGCTCGGCGCCAAGTTGCTGGAACAACCAAACCAAGATCCCGAAACGCTGCTGACGCGCTGGTTTGACGCCGCCTATGGCCCGGCAGCCCAACCGATGCGCGAGGCTTATCGCATCATCGAAGCCGCTTGGACGCGCGACGCGCAATCAGGTGGCGCCAATCAATGGATCCGGCACTTCCGCACCGAGGGTTCGGCGGAAGTTCTCGCCGACGGTGAAATGGCCCAGATCAGCGCCTGCCTCGCCCAAGCTCAGGCTGCCCTCGCCGCCCAAGATAAGCCGGGGTTTCGCCAGCAGAACCAACAATGGCGTCTGCAGCAATTTGTGGACGCCTGGGGATTGTCTAAGAAGTTCCGGCAAGTGCACGCCGCCCGTTCGGCTTCGGCCCAAACGAGCGCCCAGGCCCTCACGTGCCTACAGCGTCTCATCAAGGCCGAGGCCGATTTCCAGGTACACCAACAGCGCTTCAACCTCGCCTGGGGCGCCTACGGCTTACCGGTTCACTGGCTGGAATTCATCCCCACCGACCCCCGTCCTGAGTTCTGCGCGACCGCCTTCGAGCGCCCCGAACTTCAAGCCGAGCTGGCCGCATTGACCCTCACCGACCAAACTGGCCTCAGCGCCTTGAACTCCTTTTGGCTGCAATACTCCGCCGAGGCCGAGGTGACCTCGCGTCCGGCCACGACCGAAGCCCTTCTCGAAGCATGGCAGTTCCGCCGCGCCAACCAGCAGTTCAGCGTGGTCGCCGCTGGCGACGGACTCCTCCTGGTCACGCGCGATGCAGGCACGCTGGCGCGCACTCAGCCGATCGCGGAAGGTCGCTTCGTGCGACTCGCCGTGCAACTCGGCGAGACGGCCTCCGCTCAGGACGTGAGGCTCACGATGACCTTCAAGGGCGGCAACAAGCCCCTGACCCGCACGGTCCGTTGCACCCCCACGGCGGGCGGCCTCATCTTGCCGGCACCCCAGGGCGCGACCGAGGTGGAATTTGCCATCGTCTTCGAAAACGGCGTCCGGCTAATGTCCCTTGAAACCGCGGTCCTGGACCCGCGCCGCTAAGCATGGTCAAACGCACCTTCGATATCTTCTTCTCCCTGGGTTGGCTGATCTTCTTCAGCCCACTCCTCGCGCTGGTGGCGCTCCTGGTTCGGCTCAAACTCGGTTCGCCCATCCTGTTTCTACAAGAGCGTCCCGGTCGGCACGGGAAGCCCTTCAAGGTCGTGAAGTTCCGGACGATGACGGACGGGGTCGACGCCCAAGGCCAACCGCTGCCCGACGAGGTTCGGCTCACGGCCTTCGGGAAGTTCCTCCGCTCGACGACGCTCGATGAGTTCCCACAGATGTGGAACGTGCTGCTGGGAGACATGAGCGTCGTCGGCCCGCGTCCCTTGCTCATGCGCTACCTGCCGCGCTACAATGCCTTCCAGGCCCAACGGATGCTCGTGAAGCCAGGTGTCACCGGCTGGGCGCAGGTCAACGGCCGCAACGCCCTGACGTGGGATGAGAAATTCGCCCTCGATGTCTGGTATGTCCAAAACCAGAGCCTCTGGCTGGACCTCCGCATCGTCGTGAAGACCTTCTTCGTGGTCTTTGGACGCCGGAACGTGAACTCCCAGAACGCCGCCACGATGGAGGAGTTCATGGGCGATGGAAAGTGACGAGCGCTTGGGGCACAAAAAAGCCGCACTGGGTGCGGCTCGGGAAACGACCTCAGAGATCGGCTAAGGGGCGGCTGAACCGATGACGCGCAGGCCGTAGCCCGCCTGCCGGACCGCTGTACGGTCAACCACATTACGGCCGTCGCAAACCATCGCTCCAGGGCTGAGTTTCGCCGAAGCCCAAGCGATTGACCGGAACTCGTCCCATTCGGTGAGGACAGCCACCGCTCCCGCGCCCGCCAAGGCTTGGGCGGCAGTGGACGCCACGGAGAAATGGCTGGGGTTGCCGAGCTCAGCCGCAAAGCGCGTCCCATCCACCCGCGGGTCATAAGCGACGACCTCCAGGCCGGACTGCAACAACCGTCGACACACGGCCAGCGCGGCGGATTCACGGAAGTCATTGGTGTCCTTCTTGAATGCCAAGCCAAGGACCGCCACCCGGCGGTTTGCTGCTGCCTGCTGGACGGCCTCGGCAAAGCGACGCTTCTGCCACTCGTTGATATCGACGACGCCTTGCCAATAAGCGGCGACTTCCGGGAGGCCGTGATGCTCGCACAGGTAGATGAGCGAAAGCAGGTCTTTCTGGAAACAGGAGCCGCCGAAGCCGACCGAAGCCTGCAGGAACTTTGGGCCAATCCGCGAATCCGTCCCGACCACGGCGGCGACTTCCGCCACATCCGCCCCGGTCTGCTCGCAGAGCGCCGAGAGCGAGTTGATCGAAGAAATGCGCTGCGCCAAGAAGGCGTTCGCCGCCAACTTGGACAATTCCGCGGACCACAGGCCCGTCGTCAGGATCTTTTCCGGAGCGACCCACGCGGCATAGATCGACTTCAGCGCCGCGACCGCGGCGGGGTCTTCGCCGCCGATGAGCACACGGTCCGGATGCTCGAGGTCACGGATCGCGGTACCCTCGGCGAGGAACTCGGGATTGGAGAGGACCGCAAAGGTGCCGCCCGTCTGGTTCGCGGACAGGATCTGCTGGATGCGTTCGGCCGCCCGCACCGGCATGGTCGACTTCTCCACCACGATCGTATGGCCACGCGCCTGCTGGGCGATGAGGCGGGCGCAGGCTTCGACAAACTGCAGGTCCGAAGCCTTGCCGGCACCCGCCCCGGACGTCTTGGTCGGCGTCTGCACCGAAATGAAAACGACGTCGGCTTCGGCCAAGGCCGCGAGCCCTTGGGCTTGCGGGATGAAGTGCAGGTTGCGGCCACGGACCTGACGGATGATCTCGGGCAGGCCCGGCTCGAAGACCGGCAGGCTCCCGCTATTCCAGGCCGCGATGCGCTCCGCGTTAAGGTCGAGCACCGTCACTTGCACATCCGGGCAGCGGGCCGCGATGACCGCCATGGTCGGGCCGCCGACGTAACCGGCGCCGATGCAGACAATTTTCCGAGGACGTGAATTCATGGACTTAGCGTTGGCTCAAGGGACGGATATAAGCGGCGGTGCGGCGGAGGCCTTCGGCCAGCTCGATGCTGGGCTGCCACCGCAGATGGGTGCGCGCCTTGGTGATATCAGGGCAGCGTTGCTTGGGGTCATCGACGGGGAGCGGGAGGTGCCGGATCGCGGCCTTCGAACCGACTTCAGCCTGCACGGCCTGCGCCAGCTGCAGCATCGTGAATTCCGAAGGGTTGCCGAGATTCACCGGACCGAGGTTGGTCGGAGCCGCCAGCACCCGCACGAACCCTTCGATCAGGTCGTCCACGTAGCAGAACGACCGCGTCTGACTGCCATCCCCATAAACGGTCAGGGCTTCCCCGCGCAGGGCCTGCAGCAGGAAGTTGGTGACCACCCGACCATCGTCGAGACGCATGTTCGGGCCGTAGGTGTTAAAGATCCGGACGATCCGGGCATCCACCCGGCCCAAGCGCTGGAAATCGGCGCACAGCGTTTCCGCCAAACGCTTTCCTTCATCATAGCACGCGCGCGGGCCCACCGAATTCACGTTGCCGAGGTAGCCTTCCGGCTGCGGGTGCACCAACGGGTCGCCATAGATCTCCGAGGTGGACGCCTGCAGCAGCTGGGCGCGATGCCGCTCGGCATTCTCCAACGCATGCAGCGTCCCGAGGAAGGCGATCTTCGCCGTATAGATCGGATCCTTCTGATAATGCGGCGGCGAGGCCGGGCAGGCGAGATTGCACACCACGTCGACCGCTTGGTCGTAAGGAACCGTGACGTCGTGCCGCACGAAGCGGAAACCCGCCTGGACCGACAAGGCTTGGATATTGGCCTCGGTCCCCGAATGGAAATTATCCAGACCGACGACCTGGTGGCCGTCGCGAAGCAAACGGGCGGACAAATGGTAGCCGAGGAAGCCGGCGGCGCCGGTGACGAGGTATCGCATCGAAATCAGGAAAGTTTGCGCACGATGGCGGCGACGCGGTCGGCGAAGATGGCGGGGCCATGGGTCGCGGCGCGGCCACGCGATTCCGCCTGGGCCCGACCGAGGGCGTCACCATCGGCCGAGGCGAGCCGCAAGAGGGCTTGGGCCAAGGCCGGGCGATTGCCGGCGGGAAACTCCGCCGCATTCTTCTGGTCCGCGAAATCATGGCGCGAACCAATGGCCTTCGAGAGCAAGAGTTGGCACCCCGAGAGGGCGGCTTCATGCACGACGAGGCCCCACGCTTCACTGAAGCTGGGCAAGGCGAAGATCCGGGCCGAACGGTAGAGCCCGCCGAGTTCCGTCGGCTGGACGAAGCCGTGCACGCGTATCCGCGGATGCGCAGGGATTTCATCCCGCAACGGTCCACTTCCGTAGAGGTGCAGTTCCCACTCGGGGAGCTGGTCGGCGACCGACGTGAAGGCCGCGGCGAGGCCGCGGCAGTCCTTCCGCTCGATATACTGCCCGACAAACAAGATGCGCTTGGGGCGAGCGGCTAGTGGCGGGCCATCGTAGAAGACGGCTGGGTCGGCGCCATATAGGCCTTCGTAGATTTCCGCATCGGCAAAGCCATACCATCGCGCCAAACGGCGGCCGGAACGTCCCGGGACCAAGACGGCGGCGAACTTCCGCTTCCGCGCGAGACGGAACCAGGGCCCGCCGAACCACTGCCGAAGATCACCGCGCCAATCGTTATCCATCAGCAGGCAGACCTTCCCGCCCGCCGCCCGGACTTCATCGCCGAGCGCGTTGAACGCCGGACAAGACCACCCGGCCTGGAAGAACACCTTTGGCACGGCCAAGCCTAAGTCGGACCAGCGGACGACCTGCACGCCTTCCACCCAGTGTATGGGCTGACCGAGGGCCGCCTCCATCCCTTGAATGGGAACGGCGGGCCGCGTACCGATGACCGCGCAAGGCTGGCCCAGCCGTGCGATGGCCGGACGCAACTGACGGGCCGCATATTGCGGCAGCCCCTGCCAAGAAAAAGCGATGCTCATGGTTGGGGGATGGCCTGTTGGGCTTCACGACGCATGGTGCGATAGTAGATGCCGGCACAAAGGAGACCAAGGACGCCCGTGGGAATGAGACCCCAAAAATTCCCCACCGCGGACTGCACGCTCCACTGCGCGACGGCCAAGGCGAGCCCCGCTAAACCCGCCCAAGCCCAGGTTCGCGCCCCGATCCAGTGCCCGGTCCGCCAGCGCATGACCAAAGCCATCAACACCGCATAGGCGACGTAGCCGGCGGCGAAGGCGATGGCCGCGCCGACCAAGCCGAGCGGCCCAATCAAAACCCAGGGCAGGAGTCCGAGAATCAGGTTCGAAATCAGTTCAACCGCCAGGACCGTGCGATTGGAACCGCGCGCCTGGAGCCAGAAGCCCATCGGCCAGGAAACCAGGCGGAAGAACACGCCCCAGACCATCCACGTCAACAAGGGGATGGCGGGGTCGAATTGGTCGGCCGTGTATAACCAGTGGATGCAGACGCGGCCCATGGTAAGCAAGGCCGCCAACAGCGGCAGCGCCAAGAGGAGGCCGGCTTGAATCTGCTTTTCGACCAACGAACGCGCTTCGGCTTCATCCTTGGCGGCGGCGACGCGTGGGAAGAAATCCGTCGCCATCGCGGCGAAGACGAACCCGGGTAAGCTGCTCGCGATCGCCAAAGCGGCTTGGTAATGTCCGGCGGACTCCAACCCGAACTCACGCAAGACAATCCAGCGCGCCACGTAGGCGGACAGCTGGGAGAGCAAGCCCACGACCATCAACGCACCGCCGAGCTGGAGCAGCTCGCGGATGAGGGCGCGGTCCGGTACCGTCCCGACGACCGCCGGGCAATGCTTGCGCGCCGCCATCCACATGAAGATGGCCGGAGCGCCGGTCGCCACGAGGATGCCGAGCGTAACGCCGACGAGTGAATGCCCGGCTTGGTGGCAAACGTAGACCAGCGGCAACCCCAAGAGCACGCCCGCAAAGGCGGAGAGAACTTGGGTCGTGGCGAGGGCACGCAAATGGCCTTGGGCTTGCAATAGGGCTCCCCACATCCCGGCTGCGACCAATAGGGGTACCGCCAGTCCCGCCAGGCCCAGCTCCAAGATATGACGGTCGTTGGGCTGGAAGGTCCAAAGTCCGATCGGCGCAAACAACACCGCCACCGCCAAGAGTCCGCACCAACTTAGGCGAACCCCGAGCCAGCGGACCGCCGCCATCTTCGCGGCTTGATCCGCGGGCGCGGCCGCGGCCACCGTACGGACTCCCGCCGTTGCCAGCCCCCACCCTGCGCCCATGGCGAAGAGGCCGTTGAAGGTGACCAAGATACCCGCCAGGCCGACGCCCGCCGGGCCCACCATCAGCGCGATCGCCTTCGTCCGGATGAAGGCCGCCACCAAGACCAAGACCGAGGCTCCGCCCATCAGCGCACTGGACTTGAGGATACGGGCGAAAGCCATGCGGACGTTATTGCAGGACCGCCTTCACGCCGGCGATGACGCGGTCACGGTCTTCGACGGACATCCCGGAGCCTGATGGGAGGCAGAGACCTTGGGCAAAGAGCCCTTCGGCCACCTTCCCTCCATGGTATTCGGCGCCCGCGAAGACGGGCTGCAGGTGCAAGGGCTTCCAAATCGGGCGCGCCTCGATGTCGAGTTTCTCCAAGGCCAACCGGACTTCCTCCGTGTCGGCGCCCGCCTGGGTCGGGTCGATCGTCAGACACGACAGCCAGTGCGTGGATTGGCCCCAGGTGGCTTCGGGCTGCATGACGATGCCGGGGCAAGCGGCGAAGGCTTTTTGGTAGGCGCGGTAGTGGTCGCGCCGGCGGGTGACCTTGCCGGCCAGGCGGAGCAACTGACCGCGCCCGATCGCCGCGCTGATGTTGCTGAGGCGATAGTTGTAACCGATCGTGGAATGCTGGTAGTGCGCGGCGGGGTCGCGGGCTTGCGTCGCCAGGAAACGCGCCTGCCGCGCCAACTCCGCATCATCGGTGACCAACATGCCGCCGCCCGAGGTCGTGATGATCTTATTGCCGTTGAAGGAATGAATCCCGAAGAGCCCGTGCGAACCCGGACTCGTTTCACCATAACTGGCGCCGAGGGCTTCGGCCGCGTCCTCGATCAGCTTCACGCCGTGGCGTTCACAACAGGCCTTGATGGGGGCAATGTCGGCGGATTGACCATAGAGGTGCACCAAGACCAAGGCTTTCGGCGCCCGCCCCGCCTTCGCTTTGCGCTCGATCACTGCACAAGCCAAAGCCGGATCCATGTTCCAACTCCGGGCCTCCGAATCGATGAACACCGGCTGGGCGCCCAGGTAGGTGATGGGCGCCGCCGAGGCGATGAAGGTCAGCGTCGAACACAGGACCTCGTCGCCCGGACCGACACCGGCGAGCCGCAGGGCGAGATGCAAGGCCGCGGTGCCGGAGGTGACGCCCACGGCATGACGCGACCCGACCGCGGCGGCGAACTCCTGCTCGAACGCATCGAGCTGCGGGCCCACGGGCGCGACCCAGTTGGACTCGAACGCTTCGAGCACGAACTCGACCTCGGCGCTACCGACGTCGGGGGGAGAAAGATAAAGGCGAGGCATGACTGCTTAGGGGTGCAAAAGTTAGAATCGGAGCAGAGCTCCTGTGCAAAGGTGCAAAGGTTTTACCATGAAACTACTTGGCGTGATTGAGTAATAAATGGCGGGCGGGAGGGTTGAGGCCCTAGCGGGAAGAAGTTCAATGGCCTAGTGGCTACATTCACCCGATTCGAAGAAATTGAAGCCTGGCAGACCGCTGAAATAATCGTCGTTCAAGCCTACTCCCTCCTGCGAGAAGGCCCTGGAGCCAGGGACTGGGCGCTCAAGGACCAGCTTCAGCGCGTCGCCGTTTCCATCATGTGCAATATTTCGGAAGGCTTTGAGAGCCGCTCCGATCGCACGTTCTACGATATGCTCCGCCGCGCCAAAGGTTCGTGCGGCGAGGTGCGCACTTTGATTTACGTAGCCGCAAAGATTGGGCATATATCGCCGGAGGAGTACGCGGCGCTTAAGCCGATTTGCCTAAAATGCTCGGCGCAACTCCAAGCCCTGATGTCTCACCTGGAAGCCTCTCGGCCAGAGGTCCAAGCCCGAAAGCGTTGGTAACGCCGATCTGCCTCCACTTTTGCACTTTTGCACAAGCCGCAGGCGGGTTGCACTTTTGCACGCACCTACCTCCAAGGCTGATCGACGTAGAGACCCAGCCCCTGCAACGCCTGCAACAGCTCCCGGTTGGCGGGGTCGGCGAGGATCTGCTCGATGGGCAGGTTGGAGGAGATGCGGACGAACATCTGTTCGCTCTTCTGGTTCAGGCCATAGGTGCGGATATCCTTCCAGAGAAGCGGCAAGCGTTCCAGGCGGCCGATCAGGCCGTCGCGCCAACCCGCGGCCTGCGCTTCGTAACGGTTGGGTTGGCCGTTTACGAGATGCCAGAAAGCCACGTTCTGGCGGCCGCCGGAAGGCACCAAATACTGGCCATACTCATAAGGCAACAAGGCCCGTCCGCCGACTTGCGCGGTGACCGCGTATCTACGCTCGGTGCGGATGCAGCCGTTGTTCACCCAGCAGGAATCGGGGTTGTGCGAACCGGCATCGACGACGGAGACCTTGCCCGGCTCCCAATAGGCGACATAGACCAGCATGGACGTCTCCCCGCGGGCATAAATCGCTTGGGCGGCTTGGCTGAAATTAAGGATGCCTTGGACGTTCATGTTCGCGGCCTTGCCGTCGGCGACGGGGATATCGCGACGCGTCCAGCCCGCCACGTTCCGCGGCAAGGCATCCACGACCTGGCCCGTGAACCGCCGGTCACGGTGGGAGAAATATTCCGCCGCGACGACGAGGCCGAGCAGCAAGACGAGGCAGGTCGCCCCGACATAGAGGAGGGCTTTACGCATTTAGAGGATGCGGGCCGGGTTGCCGACCACGGTGACGCCGGCGGGGACGTCTTTGATGACCACCGCGCCCGCGCCGAGCGTGGCACCGCTTCCGATCGACAGACCTGGAATGATCGAAACCCCGCTGCCCATGAAGACGCGGTCGGCGACCTGCACGCGGCCCGTCACGTCGCAGTGCGCGCTCAGGGTCGACCAGGCGCCCACCGCGGCATCGTGTCCGACCGTCGCGTGGAGGTTGAGCATGGCAAAATCGCCCAAGGTGATGTCGGCGCTGGCGATGGCCCCGGGACAGAGGACGACGCCACGGCCCAACTTCACGCGGTCACCCACGAGGGCGCGGGGGTGGATGAAGGCGGGGAAGTTCGCGCCAGCGGCAAGCAATGGTTGCAGCAGCTTCTCCTTCACCGGCGGCAGGCCCAGCCCGCAGAGGTAGAGCTTGGCCGGATCGACGACATGCCCCGTCAGCGGCCAGACGCGGGCGAAGGAACCGAACGGCTGGAGCGCCTGCGCATTGTCGTCGAGGAAGCCCTCGAGCTCCCACGTCCGACCACAATCGGGATGCTGGCTCGCCCAGGCATGGAGTTCACGGCCGAAACCACCGGCCCCCACGATCAAGAGTTTTTTCATGGTTGTTGAGGAATGAGTGCAAGGAGATCGCCGACGGTCGAACAACCGCGGATTTGCGTCCCGGTCAGGGCCAAGCCGTGCTGGGTTTCGCAATGTTGAATGACGAGCAACACCGCCAAGGAGCCCCAATGAGGCACGGACGCCAAGGGTGTGTCGAGGGTGGCGCCGGCGAAAAGGTCCACGTCCCGTCGGAGCGCCTGCAATTGATCGTTCAAGGTCATCGGGCAAGCGGGTAAGGCTGAATCGGGGCGATGATGAGCGGACCGAGCTCCGCGGCCACGGCGCCCCAGGACCAACCCACGCCGAACCCGCAGAGGACGAGTTTCAACGGACGGGCGGCGAGCGGCTCGGCGAAAGCGTGGATCATCGCGCAGGGGATCGAAGCCGAGCTCTGGTTGCCGTAGTGCTCGACGACGTCGCTCGGGGTCTTCGCCGCCGGGAAGCCGCATTTCCGTCCGACCGTGGTGATGACAAAGCGGTTCGCTTGATGCAGGACCAAGCCATCCGTCGCTTCGACCGCATAATGGGCGTGGCGCATGACTGCGGCGACCGCGGGCGGAGCTTGGCGGAGCGAAAAATTGAAGACCTCCCCGCCCTGCATCGCTAAGTTGGCGGCGTGACGGACGTTGCCGTCCAGATCCGGGATCTCCGTCAAAGGCTTGCAGTCAGCCGGCATGCGCGCCCCGCCCTGCGGCACGATGATGGCGTTCGCGCCCTTGCCATCGGCGCCTAATTCGAAATGCCAGGCGGCGGCCTGCCCCGTACGTTCGATCAATGCGGCCGAACCGGCATCGCCGAAAAGCGGGTCCGCCGAACGATCCCTGGGGTGGGTCAAGCGCGACAACGTGTCGCCGGCGCAGAGCAGCACGCGGGCCGCTCCGCCATGCGCGCAGAGGAGCGCGGCCTGCTGGAGTCCGTAAACCCACCCGGAACAACCGAGCGAGAGGTCGAAGGCGGCGGCCCCTGTGGCGAGCCCCAAGCGTCCATGCAGCAACGAGGCGTTGTTCGGCTGGGGATGATCGGGGGTCTGCGTGACGAAGATCACGGCATCAATCGCGGTCGCGTCGAGGCCAGCCGCGTCCAAGAGACGCCGCGCGGCGTCTTCGCATAGGTCCAATGCCGTGACCCCGGGCGCGGCGACCTTGCGTTCCCGCAGGCCGATGGTCTGGGCCGTCCGCTCGAGCATGACTCGATCGAGGCCCAAGGCCAAACCATCCGCGATGAAGTCGCGGGTGAGCGAGCCGGTGGAGACGGCGAGTCCGGCCAGCCGGACATTGGAGATGGAACTATGCATTGGAAGTTATCGTTGGGCGAATTGCCGGAGCCAGGACTCGATGCAAAGCACGCCCAGCAACGGGTAGGTGGCGTCGATTTCGCCGCGGCGATCGGCGTCCAGCAAGGCCAGCACCCCCGCCCCCGTGAAGACACCGGTGCCATCGAGACGGCCTTCCGCGGCCAGGCGGCGGAGTTGCGGCCCATAGACCTCATGGAAGAACCCGCGGAGCGGGAGGCCGAAGCCCACCTTTGTTCGATCGAGGACTTCGGCAGGCACCACACCGCGGAGGGCGCGTCGGAAGAGATGCTTGGTTTCCCGGCCGTGGATGCGCTGGCTGTCCGTGAGCCGTTCGGCGAAAGACGCAAGGTCGGGGTCGAGCAGCGGGACGCGAATTTCCACGCCACAAGCCATGCCCATCTTGTCCTTGTAGTTCAGGTTATGGCTCGCGAGGAAGAAACTCCGGTCGAGATGGAGCATCCGGCTCAAGCGCGTCACCCCTTCAGGCAACTGAGCCATCGAGCCCGTCAGCAAATCCGTGGCACGGCGCGGGCCTAAGGCGGCGCGAAAATCCGTCCCGAGCAGCGGGAGCATGGCCTCATGCCCCAGCCAAAGGAAGTAGCTCGCCAGACGCTCGTCGGGTTCCGCATCCGCATGGGCGAACAGCTTGCTGAGTCGACGGGAGAGCGGGTTGGTTTGGGAGTTGCGGGCGGTGAACTGGCGGAGGCCCGCCCGGAGAGGCTTCGGCCACCAACCCCAAAAGCGTTCGGACTGCAAAGCCTGATGCCGACGGTAACCGCTGAAGAGGTCGTCGCCACCCGCGCCGGAAAGAAGGACTTTCACGCCTTGGGCGCGGGCCTGTCGGCTGATGGCATACGTCATGAACGCCGCCGGGTCGGGCGTCGGCTCATCCAGCATCCAGACCAAGCGATCCACGTCGTGAATCGCGGCCGACTCCGGGCTGATCGCGTGCAAGGGGACCCCGAGGCGTTTGGCCGCCAGTTGGGCGTAGGGGAAGTCGTCCGGATTCCCCTCCTTGCCGCGCGCGGTTTCGATCGGTGACGCCACCGTGAAGCATGGGTAGCGCTCGCCTTGCCCGAGGGCCTTGACCGCCAGCGCGGCCAAAGCCGTTGAATCCACTCCGCCGGAAAGGAATCCGCCGAGGGGCACGTCCGCCACCAATTGCCGACCCACCGCCTGCTGCAGGTAGGATCGGCACGCCTCGACCGCGTCCGTCGTGCTGAGGTCATGCGGCACCTGCTCATTGGCGCGGGCGGCGAAGCGGCGGATGACCGGCGCGGCGCCCTCTTTCCATTCCATGATTTCGCCCGGCTGCAGCTTGCGTACGCCCTGGGCCGGCGTGAGGTCGGCGGGCGCGTAGAGCAACGTCAGATAAGCCGCGATGGCGATGGGATCGGGCGACCAGTCGATGCCCGGCACCGGCCGGAGCGCCTTGATTTCGGAAGCGAAGGCATACCCGCTCGCCGACCGCGCCCAATAGAGCGGCTTCACGCCGGCGGCATCGCGGACCAGGATCATCCGACGCTCGGCGGGGAACCAGGCCGCGAAGGCGAAGATGCCGTTCAGCCAAGGGAGGCACTGCTCGCCGAACCGCGCCAACAATTCCACGAGGACTTCGGTGTCGCTCGACCCGCGGAAGGCCACGCCCTCACTGGCGAGGCGATTGCGCAGTTCGCGGAAGTTGTAGATCTCCCCATTGAAGGTCACCACCACCCGTCGGTCGGCCGAGACCATCGGCTGGGCGCCCGCCGCCGAGAGATCGATGATCGCGAGACGAGCGTGCGCCAAGCCGATGCGGCCTTCGGTCCAAGCTCCCTGCCCATCCGGACCGCGGTGGGCGATGGCGGCTCCCATTTCGGCGAGCAAGCCGGGGGCAAAATCTCCGAAATATCCGGCGATGCCGCACATGCTAAGTTCGTTCCTCCATGAACGGGGTCCCTTCGCTCAACCAAGCGACCAACCGCGCTATCTCGTCCGCGACCTTGGCGACGGAAGCCGGCGCCGGCTGCCCCGCGCAACGGGCGACCAGATCGGCGATGGCCGTGGGCGAATGGGGATCGAAAACCGCGTGGGGTTCGACGACGGCGTGGACGTAAGGCCGGTCGGCCGCCAGCACGGCGCACTGGGCATCGGCGGCTTCAATCAAGCCTAGCCCGAAGCTTTCGACCAACGACGGGTAGATCTGGTAGCCGCAGCGCGCATAAATCGGGGCCGATTGCGCGAACCCATGGTTGGTGATCCGCGCGCCCGCCCGCTGCAGTTCCGCGATCTCCGCGAGTATGCCCGGGTAGGTCGCGGTCACGGTGAGATGTAGGCCCGGCCGGAGGCCGCGGGCAAGCAGGTGGCGCCAGGCGGCAAGGAGGCGCCGGTGATTCTTGTGCGGATGGGCCTCGCTGACGTACGCAAACTGATCCCACTGGCGAGCGCCTGCGGGCGGCACCTTCGAGCGGGGAAAGGCGAAGAAAGGGACGACCGCGATGGGGGCGCGCCGGCCGATGAACGGCTGCAAGGCCGCGACCATGTTGCCCGTCTGGACGAGAAAGGCGTCCGTATGGGCGGCATGATGTCGGATATAAGCCATCTTCAGGCGGGCGACCCAGCGGTCGCGAGCCGACTGCTGCAGGTATCCCTCACAGAAGAGCAGGTTGTGGAAGTAGGTTGCCGTGGGCACCGGGAGCTTGACCAACGGCGGAACGTTGCCGAAGCAGAACACCCGCGAGAACTCGCGACCGTGGGCTTGATAGAAACGCCGGCGCGCGAAATGCGAAGGCGGCACGTCAATCACCCGACAGCCGGCCGTATCCAGGTCCTTGACCCGGATGTCGCGCAGGAGGGTGAACTCGGTGCGGCCGCGCAATTCGCCGAGCAGCCGGCGGAGGAGGCCGACCCCACCGCCGACGTTGACATAGGTAGCGTCGATGAGGATCACGCTTCGGCGGAGATGAGATGGGCGGGCTGGCCGCGGAAGACCCGGGTATCCCACCAGGCCCCCCAAGCGCTGCCATCGGCAACCTTGTGCGCCGCGGAAAGCAGCCGAGCCCACGGCGAGAGGCGATAACCAAGGCGCGCGTAGAGGGCGGCGACCTCGGCCTGGATTTCCTTGGCACGCGGATTGACGTAGGCCGAGAACTGGTCGGCGGTCTTGGAGTGCTCGTGCATCCGGAAGGCCCAACAATAATGCGCGAACCGCCGCGGGTAATGCCCGCGGGTCATGAACTTCAGCCACAGGTCGAGGTCCATGGCGTAGCGTAGGTCGGTCGCAAACCCCCCGACCTCGCGGAACAACTCCGCCGCGAAGAAACTGCTGGGGCCGCAGACGGTGATCGGCGCGTCCGGTCGGCGCAACCAGGTGGGCTGCTCCGTTGGCCCGCGGAAACAAGCGAGCAACTCCAGGTCGGCATTGGTGCGGACGAAGTCGCCGGATGCCCAGGGATGACGACCATCCGCGAGCGCCGACTTCGCGGCGGCCAACGTTCCGGGCAACAGGATGTCATCGGCGTTCAGCCAAACGAAATAACGGCCGCGGCCGCGGGCGAAGCCCTTGTTGAAGGCATCGCTCTGCCCCCGGTCCGGCTCGCTCACCCACCAAGCCAAGCGTGGAGCGTACTCCCGCAGGAGCTCGACCGTGTCGTCGGTACTCGCCCCATCGACGACGATGAGTTCGAAGTCCTGGCACGACTGGGCCAAGACGGAATCCAACGCCGCCCGGAGGAACCGGCCGTAGTTATAGGTGGCGATGACGACGGTGAAGCAAGGGGCGTCCATCAGGGGGGCGGGGTTGGGCGGCGGCCGCCGCGGTTTCGGCGAAGGTGCGGAAGTTGAAGAGCAGGTAAAGCGCGAGGCCGAAGATGAGGTACGCCGAGGCCAACCAGCCCCCGGAGATCGAGTAAACGACGGCGTAGTTGAAGGGCACGAGGATCACCGCCTTCTGGTCGACTTCGCCGGGCCCAAAGAACACCCGGCCCATCGCATAAATCAACGCCAACCAAAGGAAGCCCGTGAGAACGACCCCGAGCTTCAGCACCGGCGTCAAGGTGCTGTAGTGCAAGCCCGTCGTGATGACCTTCATGGGCGCCCCCGTCGTCGGGTCGTAGCCATTCATCAGGAAGCCCGTGCCGAGCCCATTGCCCGTGACCCAGCCACGCGTCGTCATCTGGTCCAAAAACTCCTCGAGTTCCAGGCTCCGGCCGGTGGTGTTGATGATGCTGTCCATCCCACGGGCATCGGTGATCGAACCCATCATGTAATATCCCCCCAGCGCCATGAGAGGGAAGACGAGGAAGAGCCAAACCGTGAAGCCCGTGGCGAAGGCGCCCATCGCCCGGCGCAACAAGAGCAGCAGCAATTGGGCGAACAAGAGGAAGAAGGCGATGGCGATGGAGCGGGTCAGCGTGAAGTAGGCGACCAATCCCACCATCGTCACCGACAGGATCGGCAAGAGGAGCCCCAGCCGGAAAACCACCTGCAAGGGCACCAGGAAGAGCAGCGGGCTGATGACATAGAACAAACTGATGCTGACGACGCGATTGCTCGCGTCGGCGTCGATCTGCACATAACCGAATCGCAACAGGAGGATGTTCGCGGTCCCCATCAGGACGCAGACCCAGGAGACGCGCGAAACCAAGGTGCGGAGGGACTCGAAGGAGGCTTCGCCCAACTTGATGCCGAAGGCCACCGCCAGGAAGAGGAATGCGTCCAGGATGAATTCGCGCCACCCCAAGGCCCAGGACCCTTCCGCCCCGCGGGTCAGGTAGGTGACGATTATGCCGTAGAGCATCAAACCCAAGGCCCACTTCGAGGTGCCGCGCCAAAAGCTGCGGAGGAACAGATACGGGATGGCGACCAGCAGCATGATCACGCCGAAAACCACATCACCATAATATGGCAGGACGGCCTTCACCCACTGCGTGGGCAGGGTCAAGACGACATAGGCCGCAAGGAGCATCCACGTCGTCACCACCCCGACGGGCATGAGTTTGCGCGGCGCGAACGGCGGAGACATCGGTGGAGCTGGCTGCATGGATCAGAAAGTCGTCCCGAGGACGGTGACGGGCGGAGCGGAGACGAGGCGGGCCTCGATGAAGGCCAGGTCTCGGCAATAGAGGGTGTTGTGGGGGCCCGGGGCCGCCACGAGACTCAACCGGCGGGCGAAGGGATCGTAGCTGAAAGGCCGGAATCCAGCGGCGAGGAGATCCGCGTGCAGGGCCTGCTCGTCATAGCCGTAGCGCCGGCCCAGGCCGTTGAGTTCCACGATGAGCGCCCGCAACGCGGGGTTGGCCAGGTGACGCCGGGCGCCGCGGAAGACCTCCGTCTCGAAACCTTCGACATCGACCTTCATCAAGAGCGGCGTCGCGAAGAGGTCATCGTCTAAAGTGACGACGGGGACCTCCAGCGCAACGGTCTCATCGGGCCGCGCGACATGGTTCATGGCATCTTGGCCTTCGCTCATCCGGAGCGTCCCGGGCGCGGAGCCGACCGCGGCATTCACCAGGCGGGAGCGTTCATCGAGCGCTTGGTTAAGCGCCAGATTATCCTGCAGCCGTCCAAAGGTCACCGGCACGGGTTCATAACTGACGGTGCAGGCCCGACAGACCCCACGGGCGAGAACCGTGTAACTGCCCATGTTCGCACCGACGTCCACAAAGCGATCGTCCGGACGGAGCAAGTGCAGGAGAAAAGCCATGTCCTCGAACTCATGCAGCCCGGCATAATAATTCCCCGTGAGCCCACCCCAACCGCGCCGGAGCCAAAGCTTGGCGCCACCAAGCCAAGCGAAGCGATGCCGCCCCGGACGAACCCGCGAGATGGCCTGCCACCACAGGAACCGCCCGAACCCCACCCAGGGTCGGCCGCGCAGCAACGGATGCTGCGCAAGAAAGCGTAAGGTCGGGTGCATGCTCAGCGGGTTTTCTTAAGTCGCTCACCGCTGACCGCGGCGACGAAACGGACGCGCGTCGGCACCTTATGTGCAGCCAACGCTCGGCGACAGGCCATGCGAATAGTAGCCCGCAGTTGCTCGTGGTCCGCCCCCGGCGCCGCCACGACTTCCGCGACGACCGCTTGACCGATCAAGGCGCTGGCCACGCCGCTGACCCGGCAATCCAAGACCGCCGGCAAGCCGAGGATCACCGATTCGACTTCGGCCGGCATGAGTTTCTCTCCGCCGACGTTGATGACTTCGCCCAATCGGCCGAGGATCCGCAAGGTGCCCTCGGGCCCGAGCTCGACCTTGTCGCCGGTCCGGAACCAACCATCGCTCGTGAACTTCCCCGCCCCATCACGCGCATCCAGATAGCCCCCGACCTGCGTCCGACTCCGCAACCAGAGCTCATCATCCACCACCTTCCATTCGGTGGATGGATCGACGAACCGGATGAAAGTCGAAGCCGCATCGGGGCTCTCCGTCCGGACGATGCCCGTCTCGCTGGTACCGAAAGTCTGGATGAAGCGCGCGCACGGGAAAGCTGCACGCAAGCGCGGGAGCAAGCCGGGTGGCATCGGCTCAGTGCCATAGGTGATGACGCGCAAGGCGCCCAGGTCATGGATCTGGTGTTCACCGGAAACCAGGAGAAGGTTCAGGAACGTCGGTGAGGCCGGCAGCACCGCAACCCGGTGGCGGGCCATGGCTGCGGCCACGACGGAGGCCGAACGGTCAGCGGGGACGACCAGCGTCGATCCGGCCGCCAACGCGCCGAACAAGGTGTTCAGACCCCCGATGTGGTCGAAGCCCAGTAATGCGAGGACCGGCAGGCGATTCCGGCGACGGTCTTGATAGGTCGATAATAAGACGGTGAGGTCTTGCACCATTACCTTGGGCCGGCCGCTAGTCCCGCTGGAAAAAAGCACGAGGCCTGCATGGCCCTGGGCCCGCAAGTTACCAAAGGCCAGATGCGCCGAAGGCTCAGACATCCGCGGCAGCAACTTCCAGCCAAAGCCGGCACTCGTGACAATCCATTGCGCCCCGATTTCCGCGAGCTTGCCGGGGTGCTCCGCGAGATTACCAGCGAGGGGCGCCACGCTATGACCAGCTTCGGCCAAGGCGAAGAGCCAAGCAACCGCCGCGGGCTCATGCTCGCCGACAATCGCAAAGACCGCCGGACTATCCAAGGCTAGGGCCTGCAGATCGACGCGCACCGCCGCCTGCAGGCGGGCGAGATCCGCATAGGTACAATCGCCCCAGGGCCCTTGCATCGCGAGCGCTGGACCGCAGTCCTGCAAGCGTTGTTCAAACCAAACGGACATCAGTTGAGTTCACCCAAGTAACGAATGGAGCCAGTGGCTAAGGACGGGGTCCGCCATTCTTGGGCGATAAAGGCGACGGCCTCGGCAAGAGAGGTCCCTTGGGGACGGCCGATGCGCTGATTCAAGACAAGGAGTTTATCCGCCCCGACGGCGCGCGTGAGGTCCGTATCGATGGGTCCGAGGCCCACGGCGTTCACGCGGATGCCCTGCGGCTGCAGTTCCGTGGCGGCCACCTTGGTCAGGGCTTCCACGGCGGCTTTGCTCGCCACATACGCGGCTTCCCCCGCCAACGACAACGGCACCGCGACGGTCGTAAGGTTGACCACCAAGCCCGACCGCTGCCGTACCATCGCCTTGCCGACCGCTTGGAGGCAATGAAAGGCGCCGAGGTAATTGACGCGCATGAGCGCTTCGGCGGTCCGCGCCGGCGTCAGCAGGAACGCATTCATCGAGGCCGCCCCGGCGTTGTTGATCAGCAGGTCGATGCGGCCGGCAGCCAGGACGGCGGCGACGGCGGCCTGCACAGAACTTTCCTCGCCCACATCCACCACATGGGCATGGAAATGCGGGTGCGCCAAGGGTTGCGCGCCGCGGGCGAAGCCGTGCACGGTCCAACCATCTGCCAGGAGACATTCCGCGAGGGCCAAGCCAAGGCCGCGCGATGAACCGGTGATGATGGCGACAGGCATGAGGTTAGGCACGGGCCGCAGCCACGAGTTCGACGATGTGGTCCGCCAGCAGGCCGACGCGGCGGAAGGGAGAGGTCAGGCGGCTCATCGCCTTCTCATCGGCGATGGTCACCCAAACGCCGCAGGCTTCATGGATGTCATCTTCGAGGTCGGACATCAGCGTCACGAGGCCAATGCTATCCAGCGGCGACGCCTCGCCGAAAAGGCGCGTCTGTTCATCGGCCTGGGCCAAGGTGGGTTTGTCCAACTCTTGGCCCAACCGAGCGAGTCGAGCCAAGATGAGCCGGACGGCGCCGTCGCGGGTAAACGTGGGCATGTTCATGAGAGGTCTTTAGCGACGCCCTGCAAGACGTCGACGAAGCGGGCCGAGAGATCGCCACGCGCGAACTGGCGCTCCGCCAAGTCGCGGGCCGCCGCCCCAGCGCGCCGGCACCGCGCAGGGTCGGCCGCCAGAGCCTGCAAGGCATCCGCGAAAGCCCCGGGGTCACGCGGGGGCACGACGACGCCGGCGCCAGCTTGCGTGATCAGGGCCGCCAACCAGCCGGGGTAGTTGTTGACGATGGGGATGCCCGCCGCCGCATAATCGAAGAACTTATTGGGGGAGGTGCCGTCATAGAACGCCGGGACATCCTTCAACACCATCAGCCCGCAATCGAGCGAGGCGGTGATGGCTCCCAACCGCTCTTTCGCAACGGGATCGAAGAAGAGGCAATGGGTCAGTCCTTCCGCCGCAGCGGCCGCCTGCAGCCGGTCTTTTTCCTTCCCGTCGCCGATGAAGGCCAACTTGACGCGGGTGTCGCCCCGCCGACGAAGTTCGCGGGCGACATCCAACAGGGCGTCGAGGCCGTTCGCGGGGCCATGCGCGCCGGTGAAGCCGGCCACGAAGTCTTCCGGAGCGATTCCCGGCAAAGCCAAGGGCCCGCGGCGGCGGGGGTGAAAGAGTTCCAGATCGCTACCGTTGGGGATCAGGGTCACGGCGCGGCCGCGCGGGGCCCGGCGCTGGATGCCCGCCACGATGCCAGGCGAAAGTCCGATGCAGGCGTCCGCCCCGCGATAGGCCGCCCACTCCAAGAGGGACATGCCCCCCAAGAGCAAGGGATTCCTTACGCCGAGGGCGCGCGGGAGCTCCGGCCAAAGGTCGCGTACCTCGAAGACGAAAGGTTTCCCGCGGAGCCAACGCGCGGCCAAACCAGGCAAAGCGGCCGTCAGCGGCGTCGAAGTGGCGAACGCGAGGTCGTAGGTTTCCGTCAGCGCCAAACGGAGCGAACGCAGGGCAAACCATGCGAACGTCCAGCCGCGGCGGAGCAGGCCGTCGCGATTCGAGTAAGGGAGCGGCAAGGAAATGACGTCGATGCCGTCGACATCGCCGCGGGACCAACCCGCCTGCGGATCCCATGGGAGGTTCAAACCCGACTGCGCATGGGCGCCGCAAACCATCGTGACCGCATGTCCGCGGGCCACGCAGGCCCGGGCGAACTCATAGGAACGCGTCCCACCCGACCCGCGGGGGGTCGCGAAATGCTGATGGAAGTAAAGGAGCCGCATGCGGACGGACGCTCAGCCCAAATCCTGTTCGAGCACGGCGCGAATCTTGCGGGCGGCGGTGCCGTCGCCGTAGGGATTCTGCAGCTTCGAGCGGCGCAGATACTCCGCGGGGTCGTCGAGCAGGCGGGTGGTTTCCTGGCAGATGCGCGCGGGGTCGGTGCCGACCAAGGTGCAGGTTCCCGCCGCGACGGCTTCGACGCGTTCCGTCGTGTTGCGCAGCACCAAGACGGGCTTGCCCAAGGAGGGCGCCTCTTCCTGGACGCCGCCCGAGTCCGTGAGGATCACCGTGGCGCGGTCCATGAGCCAAACGAAATCCTCGTAACGGGCGGGCGCGATCAGGGCGATCCGCGGGTTCTTGCCCAGGAGCCGATGCACTGGTTCCTGCACCAAGGGATTGAGGTGCACCGGATAAAGCACCCCGAGGTCCGGATGGCGCTCCGTCAGTTGCTGCAGCGCTCGACAAATCTGCTCGAAGCCCAGCCCAAAGGATTCGCGGCGGTGACCGGTGACCAGCAACCAACGCGCCTTCGGATTGGCGAGGTAGCGTTGCGCGAACTCCGGGGGGACGCCCAAACGCGCGATCACTTCGGCGTCTTGCCCGAGGCCCTGCAGGCGGGCCCGGGTCCACAGCAACGCATCCACCACGGTATTGCCGGTCACCGTGCAGGATTTGTCATCGATGGCTTCGCTGAGGAGGTTCTCGCGGGCCTGCTCGGTCGGACAAAAATTCCAGCGCACCAAAGGGGCCGTCAGCCGGCGGTTCATCTCTTCGGGAAAGGGCGAGCGCATGTCATCCGTCCGCAGGCCCGCTTCCACGTGTCCAACCGGAACGTTCGCGTAGAACGCGGCCAAGGCCGAACCCAAGACCGTCGTCGTGTCGCCCTGCACCAAGACCGCATCGGGACGCGCCATGCTGATCCATGAGTGCACCGATGTCAGGACGCGGGCCGTGAGGTCGGCCAAGCCTTGGCCGGGTTGCATGAGGTTCAGGTCCACGTCGGGGCGCAGACCGAAGACCGCCAAGGTCTGGTCCAGCATCTGGCGGTGCTGAGCGGTCACGACGAGCACGGGGCGAATGGTCTTCGACTGCATCAGCTCGAAGTAGAGCGGAGCCATCTTGATGCATTCGGGGCGGGTACCGACAATCAGGGCGACGGTGCGCATGGGTTCAAAGCGGGTAAGGGCGACCATCGACGAGCACCGCGTCCGGACGCAGGTCGATCGCGCAACCGAGGGCGGTCACGAAGGTCACGGCGCGCCCCTGGGCCGTGAGCCGGCGGGTGCAACTGGGTTCGCGGCGGCCGTACCGGGCGGCGAAGAAACCTTCGCCCGTCTCTTCATCGGCGGATAGCCAAGCTTCTTGGGATGGTTCGGAACAGACGAGCGCAAGCGTGGCGAGTCCGGCGCGGGTGCGGCCATGCCAGCGGAGTTCACAGCGGCTCGCCGGGTTTCGCGTCCGGACTTGGTCGATGATCACAAAGCCTTGCGGGAAACGCAGGACGCGACGGGTCCAGCGGGCGCCCCCCAGGTCCATCAGGCTGGCGCGGAAGCCGTGGCTTTCGACGGCGCTTACGCAAGGTACCCACGGCAGCCAGAGGAAGCGTCCGGCCTTCCGCATCGGCCCCCGGCCATCGACGGTGAGGACGTTGTGGTGGATGGCTGATCCAAAATCGTCGGCGCCCGTGCCACGATAACCATACGTTCCGACGTCCTCGGTCACCCACGCCGCATCCCAATAGAGGGAGACGTGGAGCTGGTCGGCTTGACTCGGCCGGTGCGACCAGCGGGTGGGTTGCCGGAAGAAAGCGGCGCCACGGTGATTGCGGAGCAGCCCCACGCCGGCCGCGGGATAATCGACGGTGAGGTTGCCGGCGATGGTCCGCGTGGTCACGGGCATCGGGCCAACGAGCAGCAAGGAGGCCTCATCCCAAGGGCCGGGCTCCGGTCGGCTGCCGAGGAACAGCGCTTGGGCGGCACCGACGGCGGGACGAAAATCATCGGGCGGAACGCCGCTGAGCGGGAAAAGGTTGGCGCTGTCGTCGGCGCCGTACCGCGGGACCGTGCCATCGGGCTCCAGGAGATTCAACAGGAACTCCGTGGCTTGGCTCACCTGATGGCGCGTATGCGGAGGCAGGCGTTCACCTTCGGCCACCAAGACGACCTCCGCCCACGTCATCAGCTGCAAAAAGAGGCGGTGGTAATTCGTCGAGTGCTGGCTGAACCCGCCATCCGCGTCGACGAGGGCATCGACCTGCGGGAAAAGCGTTTCGAGTCCTTGATCGCGCCAGCCGGCGGCCTTCGCCAAGTGCGGCCACAACGCTCCCGCGGTGAAGAGCCCCAGCGACTCGCTGATGCCATGGTTGTTCCGTTGCGAAAGCGCGTACGATAGGTGGGGCTGAATCCGCTCCGCGGTCGCGGTGGCGAGGCGGGCGGTCAGCAACACGCGCGCATCCGTCGTCGCCGGGTGACCGCGGAAGGCCTGCAACGCGTAGGCCACGGCGATGAGCCGGAAGGACGCCTCCTGCCCGCACATCCATTGCGGCCCGCGGTTGGGCGGGTTGGCCTGCATCCAATCCTCCAGCAAAACCCAGAAACGTTCGACGTGCCGGGCCTCGCCATCGAGCACCCACGCCCGGACCAGCGGGTAGACCCAAGCGAAGCGCGAGAGCTCCCAGACGCCCTTGATATCCGTCGTACCCGCGTCGGAGAGCTTCGTCCAATGGACGGCGGCGTCCACCGTCGCGCCGTCGAGCACGCTGGTCTGCCAACGCGGATGCACGCCCGCGTCGACCAAGTCATGGTTGAAGATCCGGAAGCGGCCGAGGGCGAGCAGGTCGGCTTCCGCAACCGGCGAGTGTCCATTCTCGACCGCCCATGCCTCCACATGGGGCGCGAGGTAAGCCCGCTCAATCTTGGCGATGGGCAAGCGCGGGGCCGCGTGACGCCAGCGCGCCGCGTAATCGGCCGGGACCACCACCTGGTCCCAGGCTTGGAGCGGGCAGCGTCGCTCCAACCAACCGAACGAACGTTCAGCCCGAAACCAAAGCCGGCGCAGGAACCAGGCCGGACCGAGATGCTGGAGGGCGGAGAGGTACAAAAGAATCAATGAATCTGGCCGCGGGTATCGATGACGGCCTTCCCGGCCAACGCCGCCAAGGTGAGGGATCCGAAGGCGCGGTGGTCGACGAGCAGGACGATCACGTTCGCCGCCGCCACGGCTTCCGCCAAGGTCACGAGCTGGACCTTGCCCGCGAGGCTTGGGGGCAAGGCGCGCACATGCGGCTCGACGGCCAAGACCGGCAAGCCCGCGGCCGCGAGGGCCGCCGTGATTTCGACGGCGGGAGATTCGCGCAGGTCATCGACGTTCGCCTTGAAGGCGAGGCCCAGGCAGGCGACGACCGGCTGGGCTTGGCGGGCGGCGGCCGCCCGGACTTGCGCGACGACGTGGTGCGGCTTGTGGTCGTTCACTTCGCGGGCCGTCCGCAAGAGGCGCGCCTCCGCCGGCGCCGCCGCGACGATGAACCAAGGGTCGACGGCGATGCAGTGCCCACCGACGCCCGGCCCAGGCTGGAGGATCTTCACGCGCGGGTGGCGATTCGCCAAACGGATGAGTTCCCAGACGTCGATCTGGAGTCGGTCGCAAATAAGCGAGAGCTCGTTCGCGAAAGCGATGTTCACGTCGCGGAAGGCATTCTCGGTCAACTTCGCCATCTCCGCGGTGCGCGCGTCGGTCAGAAAAATCTGGGCCGTGCAGAAGGTCTCGTACAAGGCCTTGGCCCGGGCCGCGGCGGCCGGGGTGAGTCCGCCGGCGATCCGGTCATTGGAGACCAGCTCCTTGAGCATCTGGCCGGGCAGGATGCGCTCCGGGCAATGCGCGTAGAGGATGTCCGCCGGCAGTGCGAAGCCGCGCTGGATCAGCTCCGCCTCCAGCCAGGCTTTCACTTTCTCGGTCGTGCCGACCGGCGACGTGGATTCGAGGATGACCAAGTTGCCCGCGCGGACGTGCGGGGCGAGCGAGCGGGTCGCGGTCTCCACGTAGGAAAGATCGGGGGAACGACTGCCGTCGGGTTGCACGTTGAAAGGCGTGGGGACGGCGAGGATGAAGACCGCCGCCGGGGCCGGGGCGGTGGCCGCGCGCAAGTTGCCCGACTGCACGGCGGCGCGGACGAGCACGTCCAAGTCCGGCTCCTGGATATGGATCTTACCGCCATTGATGGTCTCGACGACCGCGGGACTGACATCCACGCCCAGGACGCGCTTACCCTTGGTCGCGAAGATGGAGGCCGTCGGTAAACCGATGTAACCAAGGCCGAGGACGCACAGGTCGTTCATGGAGAAGAAGAGACGGGCATGCTTTGCATGCGGATGGACCAACGAGATACTTCCAGCAATTCGTCGAAAGGAATGGGGGCGGCGGCGCCGGCGGGCACGGCGCGGAGAAAGGCTTGGATGGCCCAGCGATGGCCCTTGTCGGGCGAAGCCATCCAGAAGCCGCCGCGATTGAAGCCGCCAATACCGCGACCGCGGCATTTGGTCCAATTGTCGATCTCCACCTCCCAGTCTGCGCCGGAAATCCGGAAATGCTCCTTCGGTTGGCTTGGCGCCAAGTCCGTGAGGTAATGGATTTGGCCCGTCGAGCCGTCCGCGAACTCCAAGCTGAAGCGCCCGGCATCTTGACCGTCGGCCCCGCGGTAGGTGGCGTGGACGGAGGCGATCGGTACGCCGACCCAGAACCGGAAAAGGTCCACGAAGTGGCAAGCCTCGCCCACGATGCGCCCACCGCCGACCTGCGGATCCAGCAGCCAGTGGTCAGGGGGGAGCGTGCCGGCGTTGATGGTGGCCTCGAAATGTTTCGGGCCGGGGATTTGCCGGAGCCGCTGCGCCACGTGCTGGGCCAAGGGGGCGAAGCGACGATTGAAGCCCACCATGAGAGGCTGGCCGGCGGCCGCGTGTGCTTGGGCGATCTCCGTCAGATCAGCCTCCGTAAGGGCCAAAGGCTTTTCCACCCAGACGGCTTTGCCGGCGTGTAGGGCGGCGATGGTCTGCCGCGCATGGAGATGGTGGCGCGTGGAAAGGAAGACCGTGCGGATGGCGGCATCGGCGAGCACCGCCGGCCAATCGGTGGAGACGCCTAAGGCCTTGGCTTGGCGCGCAACGATCAAGGCGGAGGCTCCGCGGGCCGAGACCACCTGCGCGATGACGGGGCGCGGGCTTTGGGCCATGAGCGCCGGGACGAGCGTGCGGGCCGCGAAATTTCCCGCCCCGATCAGCGCCACCTGGTGGGCGGTGGATGCGGAGGGCGATGCCTGCAAGGTGACGTTCTGCGCGAACAGCCCCTCGACGTCCCCATAGGCCAGCAAAAGTCCGAGGGTTCCCTTGCGGTGTAACGCGCCGTATGCCTGTTCCGCCCGTTCGAAGGCCAGCCGTTCGGAAATCAGCCCCTCGGTCGATAGACGACCTTGGGCCATGAGCGTGAGCACGGCTTGGAAATTGCTCCGCGCCGAATACACATCGGCGGGGTCGGCCGAGCCATAGGACTGGGAGACCTGGAAGCTGACCTCGTTGCGATAGAAGTCCGCCCGGTTGAGCTGCAGTCCGACGACGCCGACGAGCACGACCTTACCATGGCGGCGGCAACAACGCGCGGCGAGATTGACCGGCGCCGACGCGGACGTGGAGGCCGTGATGAGCACCCCCGCGACCCCCTGCCCCTCCGACCACGCGAGGATGTCGGGCAAAGGATCGGCCGAAGCGTGCAGCGTGAAGCAACGGGCCCCGAAACGTTCGGCGGCGAGGCATTTATCGGGATCGGGATCGAGGCCGTAAACGTCGTAGCCCTGGGCGACGAGCAAGCGCACCGCCAGTTGGCCGATCAGGCCGAGACCGCTGACGACCACGCGCTCGCCCGGCGGCGGGCCCATCAAGCGCACCCCTTGCAAGGCGATGGCGGCCAACGGCGTGAAGACGGCGTCTTCGTCGGTGACGTTATCCGGAATCCGTTCGACGAGGCCATCGGCCACCGAGACGACTTCCGCATGAGGTCCATTGGAGACAACGCGGTCGCCCAAGCCGAGATCCGGACGGGTCGGTGCCGCCACCACCCGGCCCACGTTGCAATAGCCCATGGGGATGGGCTGCGCGAGTTTGCTCCGGATGGCCTGCACCGCCGGCCAGAAGCCTTCGGCTTGAATCTTCTGCCAAACTTGGCGAACGCGCTCGGGCTGCTGGCGAGCCTTCTGCAACCAGCCGGCGCGGCCGAACTCCACCAACATGCGCTCCGTGCCCAGCGAGACCAACGAATGCGAGGCTTGGATCAAGACGCGCCCGGCCAGCGGGCCCGGTGCGGGCACGTGGGCGAGCTCCGTGCGACCGGAACCGAGGTGTTGGAGGACTTGTCGCATCTGCAGGAGGAATTTAGTCGCCTTCCGCGCGGCCCTGATCGGCCTGCGCCCGCAAGTCGTGTTCCGTGAAGGTGACCATCGCCGCGGCGATCAACGCGAGCGCGTAGAGCAAGGGCGTGAACCAGAAGATCAATTCGGCGGAAGCATGCACCCCGACCAGCACCAGCACGCCGGCCAGCGGAATGGCTTCCGGATGGCCGCGCCGGCACGCGCGCCGCATCCACCGACCCAGCCACCAGAGGCCGCCCAAGACCGGCAGCATTCCGAGCACCCCCCATTCCGCCAGCATCTGCAGCCAATCGCAGTGCGCATAGGTGGCGCGGATCGCCAACTTCCCTTGGGCGTCCTGCAGCGGCTTCTCTTCCGCCTGAAAGACCGGGGAGACCCAGCGGTACGAACCGGCGCCCCAGCCGGTCCAGACCTTGCCCGTCCAACCACCGGCGGTGGCCATCGCCCAGGTCGAACGGCGGAGGGGAGCGCGGTCGTCGGCACCGTTCGCGCGATAGGCCGCGGCCTTCAGCTGCACCTTTTTCTCCAGGCTGCGGAAATCGCCGGCGAAAAGGAAGGCCAGGAAAACCACCGTCAGCCCGGCCGCGGAGGCCCAGAGAACGCCCCGCGAGGCCAACGACTCCTTGGGGGTCCCCAGGAAATAGGCCAGCGGCGTCACCACCAAGAGCAGGAGTAGCACCATGATGGCGGCGCCGATGCTGGTCGTGAAGAAAACGAAGAAGCTGAGGAAGACCGCGGCGAAGGCGGCGAGCAGGTAAGGTCCGCCGCGCGCGGCCGAAGCTTGCGAGCGCCGCAGATGCCAGAAGGTCAGCGCCACCGCGACGGCGGCGTTGAGGTAGAAATAGATGCCCGCGTGATTTCGGTTGATGAAGGTCCCGAAGGTCGTCGCACCCACGGGAACGGGATAACCCAAGATGGCTTCCGTGTAGCCGCGTTGATTCAGGAAACCGTACACGGCATAGACCACGGCGACCCCCACGCTGACCCAGGCCAAGATGATGAGGCCCTGCCGCCGGCGCAGGCCCGCGCGCAAGGCGCCGAAGGCCAGCCAGGGCCCCAGCAAGGTCAGCAGAAGGCGCCAAGCATTCATGCCGCCCGGATCGTTTTCGTCGGAGACGAATGGCGCCGCGAGGCCGCTCGGCAACCAAGCCACGGGCTTCTCCTTGAAGATGCGCCAGAAGAGATCCTTCTCCGCCACGGTGCCCCACGGGTTGAGGGCCTGCACCGCGCAATAGGTGAACAAGATGACCGCCACCCAGAAGGGCACGGAGGTCACCCAATCGCGCAGGCAGTCCTTGGCCGGACGGGACCGCAGGTCGCCGTACAAGAGGATCGCCGGAAAGACTTGGCCCACGAGTCCGCCCACGGGAAAGGCCCAGCAGTCGATGGCCTTCAAGGCGCTGAAACCTTCGGCGGGGTTGGGCAAACGCAGCCACGCATAGCCCAACGCGAGGACCCAAAGTCCGACCGCGCAACACTGCGTCCGATGATCGCCCACCGCCGCGACGAGCGCCGCGACCGCGAGACCCAGCAGCAAGAGCATCGGCCAAAGCACCACCCCGCCCCACGTCCACGGCACCAGCACGAGGATCGCCGCCGTCAAGCCAATGACGGCAATCTCCCGGGGCGTGAGCGCCGGCCGACGCGGACGGCGGCTGGCTTCGAAGGTGAGGTCTGCAGCCATGCGGCTTAAACGAGGCCAGCCTGATAGATGTCGTGGATCCGGAGGAGGCCGAGGCAACGTTGCGTCGTCGGCTCGGTCACGGGCAGCACGGAGATCTGCGAGGGGCGATCCTCCATGACGCGGGCCGCATCGCCGAGGGAAACCGCCGGGTGCGTGCGGATCGGGTTCTTGGTCATGATGTCGCCGGCCTTCGCCGTGTTGAGGTCCACCCCTCGGCTCAAGGCGCGCCGGAGGTCGCCATCCGTAATCAAGCCGACGAGGACGCCTTCGGCGCTCAGGATGCAGGCGGCTCCATGGGGGTGGCGGGTCATCGCGATGACGGTATCGCGCAACGACGTTTCGGCGGCGACGACGGCGCAACGCTCGAGCGGCTGCAGGGCTTCACCAACCGTCAGGAGCAGGTTGCGCCCGAGTTGCCCGGCCGGATGGAAGCGCGCGAAGTCGGCCGCGGCGAATCCACGCTTGGTCATCAAGGCGGCCGCCAAGGCATCGCCGAGGGCCAACGTCAGCAACGCGCTCGTCGTGGGCACCATGCCCAACGGGTCGGCCTCCGGGCGTGCACCGATGTCGAGCACGATATCCGCCTGCGTCGCCAAAGGTGACTGCGTATTCCCGACGATCGCGATGAGCGGGGACCGGAAGGTCCGGAGAACGGGTAAGAGCCGCACCAGCTCGGCGGTGGAGCCCGAGCGAGACACCAAGATCACCGGGTCGCCGGGCTGGAGGATACCGAGGTCACCATGGACGGCGTCGGCGGCATGGAGGAAGATCGCGGGCGTCCCGGTGCTGCACAGGGTCGCGGCGACCTTCTGCGCGATGAGGCCGGACTTACCGACGCCGCAAAGGACGACCTTGCCGGCGTGCGCGGCGATCAAATCGACGGCCTTCGTGAAGGTGCCGTCGAGACGCGTGGCCAGTTCGGAGAGGGCTTCGGCTTCGGCCTGCAGGAGAGCCCGGGCGGAATTCAGGGGGGTGGTCATGGGGTGAAAGAAGAAAGGGCTGAGGCAGGGATGGCGTGCAAAGGTGCAAATCGGCGCGCGGCTCCTGTGCAAACATGCAAAAGAGGTAAGCGAGCGGCAAAAGAAAGGGGGCGAGCTAATCCGAAAGCGCGCTAGCCAGAAGCTTCCGTCCGCCCGACCGCTGGCACTCTGGCTGCAGCCTTAGGCCGCCGTCAGAGCATCTTCCGGGCGACCTCGAGGTCTTCCGGGGTGTCGATCGCGACAGGGTGATATTCGGTGACGACCGTCTGGAACGTGAGCCCGTGGGCGAGGAAGCGCAGCTGCTCGAGCGACTCGACGGTTTCGAGCTCGGTCGGCGCCAGCTGCGAGTAACCCGCCAACGTGGCGCGATCGTAGCCATACACGCCGATGTGGACCCAGTAATCGCGGCGCTTGACCCATTCGGCTGGATCCACCCCGCGCAGATGGGGAATCGGGCTACGCGAGAAATAGATGGCTTCGCCGCCCTCGGCCCGGACGACCTTGACGACGCTGCTCGCCAAGAGTCGCTCGGTGGTCTGGATTTTCGAGACCGCGGTGACCAGACGGCACTTCGTTTCCTTCCAGCGCGAGATCAAGCCGTCCAAGAGGTCCGGCTGAATGAAAGGCTCATCGCCTTGGACGTTCAGGAAGAAATCTCCGGGCACGCGGTCGATGACGCTCGCCATGCGAGCCGTGCCCGACGGGCAATCCGGGGAAGTCATCACCACTTCGGCCCCAAACCCGCGGGCGACCTGCGCGACCTCTGCGGAGTCGGTCAGCAGGATGACGCGGTCCGCCTGGCGGACCTGCTGCGCCTTTTCCCAGACATGTTGGACGACGGGCTTGCCGCCGAGGTCGAGCAGGACCTTGCGCGGCAGGCGCGTCGACGCGATGCGCGCGGGGATGCAGAGGGTGATGGACATGATGAAGCGGTGGATACGTTGGCTGGTGAATGGAAGCGCCGAGGGGGCGCGGAGGGTGCCGGCTTTCGCCCGGCGGACAACCGGCCGAACCGACCAGGCCGCCTACTTGCGCGCCTCAGTACCATGCCGAAGGTACCAGGCGTACACGCCCCGGATGCCTTCGTCCAAGCTGATGCGCGGACTCCAGCCCAAGCCCTTGATACGCGAAACATCCATGAGTTTGCGCGGCGTGCCATCGGGCATCGCGGGATCAAACTCCAGGGCGCCCGTGAAGCCGACCGTCGTCGCGACCTTCCGGGCCAATTCGCGGATCGAAAGTTCCTCGCCCGAACCGATGTTGATGTGCCCGGCCTCGGCATAACGGTCCATCAGCAGCAAGCAGGCGCTGGCCACGTCGTCGGCGTGGAGGAATTCCCGGAGCGGCGTGCCCGTGCCCCAGAGCAGCAACCGGGTGTCGCCACGCAGCTTGGCCTCATGCATCTTGCGGATCAGCGCCGGCAGCACGTGGGAGTTCTGGAGCGAGAAATTATCGCCGAGGCCGTAGAGGTTGCAGGGCATCGCGCTGATGAAGTCACAGCCATATTGTTGGCGGGCAAAAGTGCAGAGCTTGATGCCGGCGATCTTGGCCACCGCATAAGCCTCGTTGGTGACCTCGAGCGGCCCGGTGAGCAGGGCGGACTCCTGGATCGGCTGCGGCGCGAACTTCGGGTAGATGCAGCTCGATCCCAGGAACAACAGCTTCTGCACCCCCGCGTGCCGCGCGCCCTCGATGACGTTCGCCGCCATCAGCAAATTGTCGTACAGGAAGTCGTATGGGGCCGAGGAGTTGTGGTGGATGCCCCCGACGCGCGCGGCGGCCATGATCGCGTAGGTCGGCCGCTCCTGGGCGTAGAACGCACGCACCGCGGCGCCATCACGGAGGTCGAGCTCGGCCGACGTCCGGACGATGACCTGCGCATGCCCGGCGGCCTGCAGGGCGCGCACGATGGCCGACCCGACCATGCCGCGGTGCCCCGCGACGTAGATTTTGGCGGTGCGGTCCATCCGCTCAGCGGTTCTTGTGCGCGACGAGCTTTAGGTCCGAGTCGACCATCTTGTGGACGAGCTGCTCGAAGGAAGTCTGCTGCGGATTCCAGCCCAATTCGCGGATGGCCTTCGCCGGGTTGCCGAGGAGCTGCTCGACCTCGGTCGGGCGGAAGTAGCGCGGGTCGACGGCGACGAGCGTCTTGCCCGTCTTGCGATCGATGCCTTTCTCGTCGGCACCCACGCCCCGCCACTCCAACTCGATGCCGGCGCGGCGGAAGGCGTGCGTGCAGAATTCCCGCACCGTGTACATCTTACCCGTGGCGATGACGAAGTCATCGGGCTGGTGGTGCTGCAGGATGAGCCACATGCACTGGACGAAGTCCGGGGCGTAGCCCCAATCGCGCTGGGACGACAGGTTGCCGAGGAAGAGGCAATCCTGCCGGCCATGGATGATGTTCGCGACGGCCAGCGTGATCTTGCGCGTGACGAACGTTTCGCCGCGCCGCTCGGACTCGTGGTTGAAGAGGATGCCGTTGCTGGCGAAGATGCCGTAGGCCTCGCGGTAGTTGCGGGTGATCCAGTAGGCGTAGATCTTGGCGACGCCGTAAGGGCTACGCGGGTAGAATGGGGTGGTCTCCGATTGCGGGACCTCCACGACCTTGCCGTAGAGCTCGGAAGTGGAAGCCTGGTAGATGCGGACCTTCTGCTCCATCTTCAGGATGCGGATGGCCTCGAGCAGGCGGAGGGTGCCGATGCCGTCGGTGTCGGCGGTGTATTCCGGCACGTCGAAGGAGACCTTCACGTGGGACATGGCGCCCAGGTTGTAGATCTCGTCGGGCTGGACGTCGCCGATGACGCGGATCAGGTTGGTGCTGTCGCCGAGGTCGCCGTAGTGCAACTTGATCTTCTTGACGTGGATATCGCGGACCAGGTCATCCATGTAGAGGTGCTCGATCCGTTCCGTGTTGAAGCTGGAGGAGCGGCGGATGAGTCCATGGACCTCGTAGCCCTTGTTGAGCAGGAACTCCGCGAGGTAGGAACCGTCTTGGCCGGTGATGCCGGTGATGAGTGCGCGTTTTTTCATATCGAGGTAAAAGGGGGCTTAGGCCTGCTTGCCTTGGGCGATGATGCGGGAACTGCTGTCGATCTTGGCGCCGAGGCCATCGATCAACCGGGCGCCATGCTTGTTGAGCACGACCATTTCCGGGATGTTTCCGGCATGTCGGTCGCCGCCCTTGCAGAAGACGGCTTCATGACCCGCGGCGCGGGCCTCGCTGATGAGCTGCTCCAAGGTCGCGCAGACCGACCCGTCCTGATCGATGGCGAGCACGGCGCGGTCGACGATGCGGAGGGCGGCGGTGACCGCCAAGCGGGTATCCTGGTCGATGAACGACTTGCCTTTCTTGAGGGCGCCCTGGACGTCGTTGTTGACGATGACCCAGAGGATGTCGCCTTGGGCGCGGGAGAGTTCCAGCAGCTCAAGGTGGCCACGATGCATGGGATCGAAGTATCCGCTGGTGATGGCGATGCGCATGCGTGAAGTTAGTTGGGGATAGGAATAATTATACTCTATGGGCAGTCTTTAAACTGCTTTTCTGCAAACGAGCGACTCGGGCAGGCTACCGCACGTGGAGGCGTTGGTCGCCGCACGTGAGGGAGGAGTCGACTGTCGGCCGAGCGATCGGCCAGAAAACTTAGGCGTCCCTCGGGGGAGGGAGCATTAAGGGGAAGAGCTCGAGGGCGCGGGTGTTCCAGCGGCGAAGCCGGGTGAGCCGTTCGATGACCTCAGGGGAGGCCTGCGTGCCCTGGGCGCCGGCAACGATTCGTTCGAGGCTAGGACTCGATTGCTCTAGGGCGGGCAGAACCTGACTGCGGAGCAGGGTGACCAAAGACGCAGCCAAAGATGGGGTGGGCTGCCAGCGCTCCCGACGAGACCCCGGTGCCTTGACCGAGAGAATCATGCCGTGGTCCCTGAGGAACTTAAGTCCTTGACTAACAGAGCCTTTACTCATCCCAAGCCTCCCTTGAACCTGGTCGAAATCGACCGCGTCCGGGGAGGCGTAGAGGAGCGCATAGATCTCCGCCACCGAGCGAGGTACCCCTAAAATACCCGCCATTCTCACAAAAAACACGGCTAATTCGGCCTCATGCGCACTCAGGGGGGCAAAGGAAGGCCGACTCTTGCGACGGGCGGTTAGCTTGACGGCGGGGGGTGTCATGAAGCCGAAAGGGGACTGGGCTGATGTTTCAATAATTTTTGAACATACGCAAGGGCTATTTCCCAGAATGAGTTAAAGCACCCAACGGCACTCCCCTCCCCGACCTTGCCACCCAAGGACCCTAGACTTAATTGTGCCTGCCTCCCATGCGACGTCTTACCCTGGCTTTCTGTGGTTGTGGATCCCGTGCCCGGACCTACGCGGGGATAGCCTCCGAGATGCCGGACCGCTTCGCCCTCGTCGCCGGGGCGGACCCGGTCGCTGGCCGGGTCGAGTTCATCCGCGGGAAATCCGACCGCCCCACGGACTTCAAGGGTTACGGTTCAGCCGAAGCCATGTTTGCGGCCGGCAAGCCCGCGGATGTGGTCGTCATCGGTACGCAAGATGCCCAGCACCGCGAGCACGCCATCCGCGCCATGGAGCTCGGCTGCGACCTGCTCCTGGAAAAGCCGGTCGCCCATCGCCTCGAAGACGTCCTCGCCGTCCAAGCCGCCGCCCGGCGTCTCGGCCGCCGCGTCGTCGTCTGCCATGTCCTTCGCTACACACCCTTCTACGCCAAAGTCGAAAGCCTGCTTCGCAGCGGTATCGTCGGCGAAATCGTGACCGCCAACTTCATCGAAGGCGTCCAACCCTGGCACCAGGCGCACTCCTTCGTCCGCGGGCATTGGTCCGTCGAAAGCAAGGCATCACCCATGATCCTGGCGAAGAGCTGCCACGACATGGACCTCTTGGCCTGGCTCATCAACCGGCCATGTTTGGCGGTTTCCTCGCATGGAGCACTGACGCAATTCACCGCGGCCCATGCCCCCACGGGCGCCCCCGCGCGCTGCACCGATGGCTGCCCCGCGGCCAACCAGTGCCCTTACGACGCGCACCGCTACGCCCAGCCCGAAGGCCGCCGCTGGCTGGGCATGGTCTATGACCGCGCGCAGGAAGCCACGGACGAGGAGATCTTCACGTGGCTCCGCACCAGCCCGTGGGGACGTTGCGCCTTCCGTTGCGACAACGATGTCGTCGACCATCAAGTGCTCGCCCTGAAATTCACGGGCGAAGTGACCGCGACCTTTACGATGACGGCCTTTGACGAAGGTCGGCACCTCGAGATCTTCGGCACCAAAGGCGTCCTGCGCGGCGGGGCTTTCGTGAAGAAGCATCTCGGCTGCGACTTGGTCTTCACCCCCCACGGCTGGAACCAGACCGCGGAGAAGATCACCGTGGAGACTCCCTCCGGCGGGTATGCGGGGCATGGCGGCGGTGACGCCGGTCTGATGGCCACGCTCCATGCCGAACTGACCGGAGCCGATGCCTCCGCGATGCGCACCTCCCTCGAGGTCTCGATCCAAAGCCACCTCATGGCCTTTGCGGCGGAAACCTCCCGCAAAGAAGGCCGCACCGTGGTCATTGAGACCTCGGCCGGCTAAAGACTTCCACCTTGGCGCCCCCTTGGGGATTCGAACCCCAGTTACCTCAGTGAAAACGAGGTGTCCTGGACCGGGCTAGACGAAGGGGGCTTCCGGTGGAGAGTCGGAACTTACGGACCGGCACCCCTTGGTCAAGTTTTTAGGCGAGAGACAAAAAAGGGGTGCGTCGGACGACGCACCCCCAATTTCCTAGGTTTTTGGCCGATTTCTTAGAAGCGCTTGCGGTAGCCAGCGTTCACGCCGATCGAGTTGCCGTTACCCTGCTCATAGGACAAGCCGATCGAGAAGGTAGAATTCTCGTCCGGGCCGAAGTTCAGGGACGGGCTGACGTAGAACCCAGAGCCTGCGCTCACGCGCAAGCTGGAGGTGTAGGTCGTATTGATGCCCGTGGCATTCGTGGAGGTGAAGTCGCTGAACTCGCCCGAGAACTGCTTCACGTAACCGAGGTCCATGGATAGACGGTAACGCCAATCGCCGCGCCCTTCTTCCCACATGTGGTGGAGCCCGGCGCCAAGACGCGCCGACGATTGCGCGACCGAGCCGGAGGAGACGGACATCGCGTCGGCCTGTCCGGACTCCGCGAGGCTCGACAACTTGGTCGACGCATACTGAACCCCGATGAAGGGCGTGATGAAGGTGTCGGCCGACTTCAGGGCGATGACGGTGCCGAGGCGACCCCACACGCCGTACGTCGTGGCGGTCGGCGACGAGGTGTTGGTGTTGCCGGACCCGATGACCGAATCGCGCGTGATCTCCGACGACAGGCGGGCGACGGAAACACCCGCATCCAAGGAGAGCTGGCCGCGCATCGCCACCGTGCCAACGAAGGCATTGGCCGCGAAGCCGGTACCGGATGCGCTGGTGGACGAGTCGCCGGAAAGCGAGAAGTGCTGGGCCGTGAGGGAGTAACCGGCAACGCCATCGACGCCGACCTGCGAGGTGTAGCCAGCGGTGACGCCGTACGTCGTCGCCTTGTTCTCGAGCTCGCCGGAGGCGCCCACCGTGGCCTTGCCGCCGATGGTGTCGACGTGCCACTCATTCGAGAGGATCGTCAGGCTAGCGCGGTCGAAGCGACGGAGCTCGAGACGACGCGCGGCGTTGTTGATGTTCTGCTGGAAGAGCGTGCCCGCCGCCGTGACGGTGCCGGAGGCGCCATACGGGGTGAGGTTATCCAGGGCGACCTGGAGGCCAGCGTCGCTGAGGATGGCCAAGCCGCCACCGACGGAGTTGTACGATGCAGCCGGCGTGGAACGGTAAACGTCATCCGCGGTGCCCAGCAGGGTGTCGACACCGTTGTTCACCAGGACCGAGTCCACCTGCGTGATGGATTTGATCGAAGCCAGCAACGAAGCCGGGGCCTGGAAGGCGTCGTAATCAGACGGAGCGCGGACCACATAGGCGGCGAGTTCGCCGGCCTGACCACTGGCATCCGTCGGATAAGAGAGGACGTAGCGGAAGGGGCTGATGCCCTGCGAGGTGATTTGGGAGGCTGGGATCACCGAGGTGAAGCTCGCCGCGCCCGCGCCAACGGTGTCCTTGAAGAGGACGAAGCGACGGCCGAAGGCCGGGTTGACCGAGGCGGCCGGGTTCGCGTCGTACTGCTTCAAGGTGATCGTGCCCGTGCCGCCATTGTTGAGGTCGGCCGTGCCGGTGAAGCGGACTTGGTCGTTATAGGCGCCATTGGTGGTGTTCGTCAGCGTACCCGAAAGCTCCATCACGAAGGCGCCCGTATTGGTCACGTTACCGTTCACCGTGACGATGCCGGGGGAGTAACCCGGGGCGACGGTGCCGTTGTTGACGAAGTTGGCGTTGGCCGCCGTGGAGCCGATGACCGCTTGGCCGGACAAGGTGCTGCCCGCGCCGACGGTGACGCCGCCGCTGACCGCGATGGCGTTGGTGCCGGTCGTACCGAGGACGACTTTCGCCCCGGACTGCAGGCTCAAACCACCCGCGAAGGATCCATCGATGGTGAGGATGCCCGTCGGACCGGACGCGGCCCCGAGGACGTTCAACATGCCCGTGGTGCTGGTCGTGGTGAAGCCGGACGTGCCCAAGGTCGGGGCGGAGGCGTCCTGCTGGATGGACAGGCTACCGCCCTTAAGCGAGACACTGCGACCGCCCAGGATTTGGTTGGCGACCGGCGTGACCAAGAGCGTGCCCGCCTCGATTTCATAAGCGGAGAAGATTGGGTCCGCGACGATGCCCAGGTTGGCGTTCAGTTCGCCGGCACCCGTCTTGATGAACTTGACGGCGCCCGCCACGCCGGTGATCGACGTGCTGAAGGTCGCCGGCGAGCCCGCGGCCACGTTGACGGCCAAAGAGCCGGCGTTGAGCGTGAGCGGGGTCGCACTATTGAAGCGCGAATCAATCTCGAGGTTACCCGCGGTCGAGCCGGAGCCGACGGCCAAGGAGATATTAGCGCCCAGCTGCGTGGAGAGAGCGGCGTTCGTGAAACCGGCGCGGCCCGGGCCGACGATGGTCAACTGCGAAGCGACGCCGACGACCGTGCCGACGAAGCTCGTGTTGATGGCCTGGTTGATGGTGACGGCACCACCGGTGTTGAAGTTCAATTCCGCACCGGCCGAACCATTGACGCCAGCGATGGAGCTCTGGCCGCTCTGGTGGAGGGTGATCCTATCACCCAAGGTGACGGCGGCCAAGGAGGCGCCCGCCGTGAGGTAAACGTTCGAGTTGTTGTTCGTCGTGTTCGTGATCTGCAACGTGCCCTGCGAAGTCGGGCTGAGTCCCACGATCTGGGCTCCGAGGTTACGCTCGCGGAAGCCGTCCAAACGAACCTCGAGCGTCGAACCCGCAGCGATCGAAGCGTTGATCAAGTTGATCGCCGAGTTGCCGATGCCATTGGCGCGCGTGTCCAGCACGGTGAGCTTGCCGCCCAAGACTTCGTAAGCCGAAGCCGTCGCGCCACCGTTGGAGAGCGTGATCTGGCCGGCACCGGTCTTCAGGATGGTGCCCGCGCCCGTCACCGGACCCGTGAAGGTTTCCGCCACGGCGAGGTCATCGTTGTTGAAACCGATCTTGGCGCCGGCGGCGACATTGAGGGTCGCGCCACCGAAGCCAGCGATGGTGCCGATCAGGCTACCCGACTGGACGTCGATGGAATTGATGACGTTGGCGGAGGTGGACGGACGGAGCAGGTTGAGCGCACCGAGCGCCGCCGTGCTGCCGGAAGGACGGATTTCGTTGAAGACGATGTCCGGCGCACCGGTGATGCGACCGCTGTAGGTCGTGGTCGCACCCGCAGAGGCCTTCAGGGTCAGGGTCGAGTTGGTCCCGATGAGCGTCGAGGCCGCATCGCTCGTGACGTTGGCGAGGTCCTGGTCGAAGCCCGACACATCCAGCGTCGCGCCCGCACCTAAGGTGATGGAGGAAGCGTTATGGAAGGCGGACTCGGTGTTCACCACCAAGGTGCCACCGAGGACCTCGACGGCTCCGGTCAGCGAGAGGGGGACATTTAAGGTGAGCGTGCCATTGCCGGCTTTTTCGAACTTACCGGCACCACGGACGTCACCGAGCTGGAAGGCCAAGGGGCCATTCAGGGCGGTGGTGGTCGGCGCACTCAAGGTCACCGTCGAAGCGAGGTCGTCGATGGCGACGATGGTGCCGAGGAGACCTGCATAACCGGTGATGCTGTCGTCGAAGACGCGCGTGCCGACCTGGAGGCCGGCGGTGGAGGTGACGCCAAACGTAGCGCCAGCGGCGGCCTGCGTCCCGGCTTGGAAGTTCCAATCGCCGAAGGATTCTTCGACTTTGACCGTGCCCGTGGTGAGCGCGGTGGTGACCGTATCAAGGGTGATCGAGTTATCGGTCAGCGAGACGATCTTCGTGCCGGGCTGGATGCCCGTGCCGCTCACGGTCTGGCCAACCGCAAAGCCAACGGTGCTGCTGACGTTGATCAGCGCGCTGAGGGCAAGTTGCGAGGCGGTCGCGCTCGCGACGGTGTCGCGGAACGTCGTGCCCGCGGCGAGCTGAACCACGCCGAACGTTTCCGGCGGGCCGAACACGCCCGGGAGATTGGAGCCATGAACCTTGCCGGCTTGGATATCGAGGAGCCCACCGCCCAGGACAGGGTCGGCCATGTTGACGCCACCGATGACCGTCAAGGTACCCGCACCAACCTTCGTCACGATGCCGGAGCCGGACAGGCTGCCGGTCCAAGAGAGATCGGTGGGGGTGTTGATGAGGAACGAACCACCGCGATCGACGTTCAAGACGCCGCCCGTGATGGCCGACAGGGTGCCGGGATTGAATTCAAGGCTACCCGCGCGGACATTCACGGCGCCGCTGACCCAACCGGTGGCGGTGTTGATGACGAGGGTGCCGGCGCCTACCTTGGTCAACGCGCCTGCGCCGCTGAGCGGACGCGTGAAGGTCGCCGAGCCGCTCGAAACGTTCACGGACAGGTTGCCGGCGACACCGACATTGATGCCGGAAGTGTTCGTCAGCGTGTTGTGGTCAATCTGCAGGGTGCCGCCATTGACGTTGGTCGCGCCCGTGTAGGTGCTGGGAGTCAAGAGGACCAAAGTCTGGTTGCCGACCTTGGTCAGACCGCCGTTGCCCGAGATGACGCCGCGGAAGCCGAGGACTTGGGCATCCGTGGTCGCGGGAGACAAAGCGTAAGCACCCGAGGCGGCACCCGTGAGGGCATTGCTCAAAGTGACCGCGGCGGTGCCGCTGATCATACCCGTGGCCGCGACCGAGGTCGCCGCGCTCAGGGTGATCGACCCAACCCCAACGGCCGTGATGGTCGCGCCCGCAGGAATACCCGTGCCGGACACCGGCATGCCGACGAGGAAGCCCGTCGTGCTGGCCAACGGGATGGTCGTGCCGGTCGCCGTCTGCGCGGCTTGGGCGGAGGGTGCGGCCAAGACCCCGGAAATCGTGGTGGCGGAAGCAATCCCGGAACCGGTGACGGCCTGACCGACCGTAAGGCCGAAAGTATTCTTAACGATCAGGGTGCTCCCCGTACCGGCGACCGGCGTGAAGCTCGTGGGCTCACCCAAGGCCGTGCGCAGGAAGCCAACCGTGTTGGCCTGGGACATGCCCGCGACCGCCACGGCGCCGAGGTCCGTCTGGAGGAAATAAGCTGGGTTGGCATCCGGCGAAGAGCCCGGGAAGCTGGCCAAGGCGTTATTCAGCTGGGCCACTTGACCCACCGTCTTGCCGACCGTCAACGTGGCGCCGTTCTGCAAGGCGACGACGGAGCCAACCTGGCCGAAGAGCGCGCCCACCGTCTGATTGGCGGACGCGGTGAAGGTCGTGCCGCTCAAGAGGACGAGGCCGGAGCTGTTGATGATGCCATCCGCGGCGGTGGAGGCGAGCGAGCCGGTCTTGACGACGGTGGCGCCGTAGTAGCTGCTGAGGCCCGACAGCGTCATGCTGCTGTTCCCGCCCTTGATGAGATTGCCCACGCCGGTGATCTTGCCCGCATAGGCCGTATTGGCCGACTGGTTGATGGTGATGGTGCCGCGACCGAGTTCGATGCGCGTATTGGCGTCACCCGAGAGGTTGTTGACGGTTTGGGTCGTGTCGTTGAAGCGGATCGTGGTCTCGCGGCCGCTGGTGCCGGAGTTGAGCACGATGTTCGAGGCGCGGATGAAGGTGTCATCCTTGCCGTAGGAGAAGGCCAGCGTGATGCCGTCCCGGACGATGACCTGCCCGTAGAAATCCTGCTGCTGATTGTAGATGTCGATGACGCCGAGCTGGCCGTTGCCGACGTTGGTGCCGCCGGAGACGGTGCTGACGATGGCGTCCTGCGGGGACACCGTGAGGGTCGCGCCCGTAGCGCCGTTGATCTGGGCCCGGAGGGTGCCGGCGTTGTTCTGGACGACGCTGAGGGTGCCGCCCGCGCCGATGACGACGCGTCCGTAGCCCAAGCTCTGCACATTGGCGATGACCTTGCCGCCGTTGATGGCGATTTCGCCGATGGAGGAACTTTGGCCCATCAGCGCCAGCGCACCGACGCCTTCCTTGACCAGGCGACCGAGACCGCCGTTGATGCTGCCGGTGAAGAAACCATCGCGATTGACGTCCTGCAGGACGGTCAGGGAAGTGCCGGAAGCGATGTCGACGACGGTGCCGGAGCCCGTGCCGGCGATCCACATGTTGGTCGCGTTCTCACCCCAGAGGGCTTGGAAGTTCCGGATCGTCTGGTTGGCGGTGATGCTCAACTGCGGCGCGTTGCGGCCGGGAAGGTAGCCGGGGCGCCATTCGATGGTACCCGCCGAATCGGTGGCGGCGTTGGCAAAAGCCAAGGAGGTCTGGTTGCCGTCGCCGCCGATCAGGTTGACCGAGGTGGCGAGGCGGAGCGCCAGGCCGTTCGGGTCGGAGAGGACCAGGTCGCCTCCGGCGACGAAGATATCACCCGTGACGCGGCTGGTGTTGAGGATGGTGAACGACCCCGAACCCGACTTGTAGACGCGGCCCGCGCCATCGATGCGGCCAACGGAACCGACCACGCCATCGTCGATGTGGATGTTGGCGATGTAGTCGGCGTCCTTGCCGACGTCCAAGACCGTGTTCACGTCCGTACCGTCCAAGCCGGCGAGGAAGTTGGCCTGCGTGCCGGAATAAAGGTTGTGGACGTAATTCAGGCGGAAGATCAGCGGGCTGGAGGGATTGGAGAGCTGGTTGTCGCCCAAGGACGGACCGGAGCTGACGACGTTGTAGGCCGTACCCTGGAAACTCAACGCGGCCGAACCTTGGAGGATGACGGCGCCGGCGCCTTCCATGCGGGAATTGTAACCGATCGCGTTGTTGGCAACGCCGTAGTTGGTCCATTGGTTGAGGTAACCCGACACCTGCAGGGTCCCTTGGTTGACGACGACCAAACCGGAGAACGCGCCCTGCGCGCGCAGGTCGTTCGGCATCACAGGAGTCGCCGGCGGAGCCAATTTGAAGGTGTTGTTCGCGAGGTAATTGAAGTCGCGGAAGGCGTCGTACTGCAGCGTGGCGCCCCCGGTCTTAAGCAGGACCGGCAAGGCCGCGAAGTTGCCGACATCCGTGAGGGCGGCGTTGTTGGCGCTGAGGAACTTGGTCGTCGTCGTCGCGTCCACGAGCTGGTTGACCGTCAAGGTCGTCAGCGCGCCGACATTGAGGGAATTCACGGTCCTCAGCCCCTGCTGAATCGCCGTCGGCTGCGCCAACAGCCCCGGCGCACCGAGGTTCGTCGCGGTGATGGCCGTGCCCGCGAGGACGGCCGGCGCCCCGGTGGAATAGTTGACGGTGACGTCCGCCTGGGCGGAAGGCAGGCCGGCGACGAGGGCCGCCGAGGCGAGGACGAGGAACTTACGGGAGAGTTTCATGGCGAGGCGCGATGCGAGTGGATCAGGAGGGGAATTAGAAGCGGCGACGGTAGCCGAGTTCGAAGCCGGTGGTCTGCGTGGCGCCGGCCTTTTCAAGCGACAGCGTCAGGTAGTACGCGGAATCCGGGTTCGGTCCGTAGGTGAAGGAGGGGGCGATGCGGAAACCGCTGCCGGCGGAGACGTTGGCCTCCGAGGTGAAGTCGATGTTGCCAATCCGGGCCGTGATGTCCGTGGACTTGCCGCCGCCGATTTCGGCGAAGGCTTCGAAGTCGATGGAGAACTTGAGGGTCTCGCCATCGCCCACGGTCAACCAGGTCATGCCGGAGCCCACGGTGGCGCGGGCGGAGGTGTAGGAGTAGGAGCTGACCTTGAGCGCGGAAGCGTCGCCGGCTTCATCGAAGCCGCTGCCGCTCACCTTGGCGAAGTCGACGCCGACATAGGGCGAGAAGCTGACGCCCGCCTTGGTGGCGTAGCCTGCACCCAAACGGGCGAAGGCACCGTAGCCGGTGGCCTTGGGGCTGGCGGTCTCGGTCCCAAGGAAGGTCGTACGGGAGGACTTGTTGGTCGAGGTACCGACGGAAATGCCGGCATCCACGAACAGCGAGTCCTTGCGCTCACCGAGCATCGACGAGAAGAAGCCCGTCAGGCGATAGGCATTGCCGCTGACCGAGCCCGCGGAAACGCCGCCGGCCGAGAGGTTCGCCTTGCTCTTGGTGTAACCGGCGGAGAAACCCGCGACGGACCAAGGATTGAGGTCCTTGAGCAGGCCGCCCATGGCGCCGGTGACGGTGGAGTCGAAGGGCGTGGCGTCCGCACCGGAACCACCCTTGAAGCTGGAGGAGGTCGCCAGGGCGAAGCCTTCGTTGTAATAGACGCTGTAGCCGGCGCGGTCATAGCGACGCATCTCGAGGCGACGGAGGAGCGCGCCCGACTCGGCGCGCTGGCCGAGGGCCACGGCGGCCGGGATGGCGGCCAAGGCGGCGGGCTGCAAGCTGAGCAGCGCCGGCGTCAGCTGCGCGTCGCTCATGGTCATCAAGCGAGCCGCCAAAGGATCGAGGGACGCCACGGAGCCGGGGCTGTTGATGGCGCCAGGGACATAGACCGTCCCGGGGGCGACCTTCGTCGCGGCTTGGACGTAAGCAATGATGCCGACATCGATTCCCGCCACGGCGTAAGCGCTTTCGTCGCGCACGGCGTAGACCGCGTACTCGTTCGGCTTGTGCGCCAAACCATCGGCATTGTGCGTCAGGCCATCATAAGCCGAAACCACCGCGCCCGCATCGACGGCGGCGGGAGCGACGACGAGGTAACGGCCCAAGGTGTCATCGGTGGTGATGCTGGACGGCGTGGCCCCGGTGAAGTAAGTGGAGACGAGATTGCTGATGCCCGCCGGAGGCGTCGCGGTGCCCTGGAAGAGCACGAAGCGCTGGCCGAAGGCCGGCGCGACCGCCGGGGTCGCGCCGTCATTCCAGCGCTGGATGAGGACGGTGCCAGCCGCGAGGTTGGCCGTACCCGTGAAGTTGACGGAGTCGTTCCATTGACGCGAAACAACCAATCCCGAAGATGCCGTGGTTAAGTTTTCACTGATAGTGAAATTACTAACTTCGACATTTGTAATTTTGGTGCCCGCTGGAATTCCCAAACCCGTCACCTCTTGTCCAACGGCGAGACCTGCTGTTGTAGTTGCAGAAATAACTTTCTGACCAGCAGCGCCGCCAGTAGAGGTAACGTTAACTTCAACGGCATTACCCGTGACTTCCATGTTCGCAGTGCCGGCGAGCGTGAAGTTACCCGTGACGTCATAAGTACCCGGAGAATATCCAGGTGCGATTGTTGAGCCTGATGCAACCGTGAGGTCGCCGATGACTTTGGCGGACCCCGTAATCTTGGAACTGGTTCCAACCGTAACGTTACCATTAATCGTCAGTGATGAAGCGCCAGAGATGCCAACCTTGAGAATTGTCCCACCGACGACGGAAAGATTACCTGTAAGGTTATTGGAGACGGTGCCAATTATGTTGAGGGTAGACGCATCGCCTGGTGTCTGCGTCGTGATATTAAGGTTACCAGTGCTGGCCGAACCGGCGCCAGTAAACAAGGTGCCCCCCACCGCACCGACCGTCAGGTCCAACGTGCCACCGGAGAGCGTGACCGCCCGGCCGATATTCGCGGAATTGGGCAGGATGAGGCCGGGGCCCGTCGGGTTGAGGGGATCGGCGACGAGCGTGGTGGCGAGGGTGCCTTCGCGCACATCGTAAGAAGCGAACACGTCATCCTTCAGGGAAGAGGTCACGCCGCTCGTCAGGTCGAGGGTGCCGGCACCCAGCTTGACCATTTGGGCTGCACCGGGGGCGCCGGTCAGCGTGCCATTATAGATAGCGTTGCCGCCGGTGGCGACATGCACCCCCAACTTGGACGTGCCGGTCGTGGCCGTGGCCAAGGCGATCGCCTTGGTGTTGTCGACGTTGACGCCGAGGAAGCCGCCGTCGACGGTGACGTCGCCGATGGTCGTCGCCTGGAGGCTGTTGGCGTAGCGGAAGAGACCCGCGCCCTTCACGGTGAAGTTGGCGGTGCCTTCGATGACGCCATTGAACACGCCGTCGGTGCCCTGGGTCAGGCTCAAGGTTCGGCCCGCGCCGAGCGCGCCGATATCCATGAAGGAACCGGTGTCCGCGGTGATGCCCGTGATCGCGGTGATCGCGGAGACGTCGAGACGGACATCGCTGCCGATGTTGGTCGTGCTGACCGTGGGTTGCGAAGCGACCGCCACCAGCTTGACGCCGGGGCTTCCCGCATCGGACTGCAGGTCGAGCTTACCCGTACCGGTGATTTCGGAACCAAGTGTGCGGGCGTCCGCGAGGTTGACGCGGAATGTCGCACCAGCGGCGACGTTCGCCGAGAGCATCGCCAAGATGCCCGCACGGCTATCCGTGAGCGTGAGGATGCCCTGCTCGACCTTGAAATCGGGGGTGTTGGCGTTGAGGTTGACGGAGCCGAGGAGGGCTTCGCCCGCGCCGACCTTGACGACCGTGCCGGTGCCGGCGACGAAGCCTTCGATGTTGTTGGCGAAGACGGAAACCACGCCCGCGGTCGGTGCATTGAAGGCGACTTCCGCGCCCGCGCCGACCAGGATGTTGGCCCCGAGGTAACCGGCAGCCGTACCGACGAGTCGACCCGACTCGACGCCGATGAGGGTGAGCTCATTGTTTCCACCCGCAGGGGAGAGGTCCAACGTGCCCGCACCCGTCTTAAGAATGGCGGCCGTCGCGACACCCGCGCCGCGCGTGAAGCGACCCGCGAAGCTATTGGTGGCGCCCGCATCGATCGGCAAGGTGATGTTCACGAAGTCCACGCCATAGGAGATCTGCGTGGTGGCTTCGCCCGTGAGGTTGCGGAAGGTCTGGTCAGCCGTGACGTCGAGGATGGAATTTCCGCGCAGGTCAATGGCCGCGATCAAGTCCGTGGGATTGGCGCCACCGAAGAGGTTGGCCGAGGCCAAGACCGTGGTCCCGGCGTTGGACTGGAAGGTCCCGCTGAAGGCCGTCGTGGGCGTACCGAGGGTGAGGGCCGCCGCACCTTCCTTGACGATGGTGCCAGCCCCGACGAAGACGCCCGTCGCGGACAAGTTGGTGGCGACGTTGAGGCGAGCCGTGGCGCCCGCAGCGACGGAAATATTGCCCGTGGTCGCACCCGCCCAACCATTTTGGGCCAGGAGCGTACCGGTGAGGACATTGGTGCCGCCGGTGTGGGTCAGCGAACCGCCTGCGGTCAGCGTCTTGCCGGCCGCAGCCTGAATGACGAGTTCACCCGAACCCGAGACGAGCCCGGAGTAGGTGACGTCGTTGGTGGCATTGAGCACCAAGTGCGCGGCGTTACCGTTGAAGGAATTGATGACCGCCGCGCCGTTGGTCGCGAGCGCGTTCATTTCGAGCCAACCATTGTTCACGATGGTCGTGCCAGAATAAGGGACCTGGCCGGTGGCGAGGGTCGGATTGAGGATGAGGTAACCGACGCCATTCTTGACGAAGTTACCGGTGCCGAGGACCGGCGTGGTCAACGTGCGCTTCACGGCGCCCGGACCGGCGACGTAGACATCATCGACCGTGACGGCCAGACTGCCGCCGGCGTTGACCGTGATCGCGGAAGCGTTGTTGAGGTTGTTGACGTCGCCGATAAAGGAAATGTCGAGCGTGCCACCGTTGATCTGAACCTGGCCGGTGAAGCCCGCGCTGACGCCGCGCAGGAAAAGCGTTTCCGCGCCCGACTTCACGAAGGTCCCCGTGCCGACGAGTTGGCCGTCGAAGGACAAGGCGTTGGTGAAGGCGATGTCCGTGGTGGGAGCGGTGTAGCTCCCGATGTTCGTGCCGACCGCGACCGTCGAGAGGTAGCGGCGGGTCAGGGCCGTCATCTGGGTCGAGCCCGCGTAGAGCGCATTGAGTTCGGCGGCGGTGAGGCCAAGCGACGAGACATCGATCGAACGGACGGTGCCCACGTTGACCGGCACCGCGGCGAGGGTCGCGGTGAGCGGGTTGTTCAAGGAGATGAGCGCGCCGACGGTCGCCGTCCCCGAGGCCGTCGTGGTCAAGGCGTTGGTGAGGCCGATCAAGGCGCCGACGTTGACGGTGCCGGAGGCCTTGGCGGTGAGCGACGCGGAGATCGTGATGGCGGTCGGGCTAACCGCCGTGATGGTGGCGCCGGTGGGAATGCCCGTGCCCGACAAGGTCTGGCCGACGAAGAGCCCGGTGGTCGCGGTCGTGGTGATGGTGCGCGTACCGACCGCGCCACCGGTCGCGAAGAACGTGGTGTTCGGGATGATGGCGGCGATCTTCGCGCCGGCCGGGATGCCCGTGCCCGCAATCGTCTGGCCGACGGCGAGCCCGGCGGAGGAAACCGTCCGGAGGTTCGCCGTGCCGGCGATGCCGCCGGAAATGGTGAAGGTGGTGTTGGCGACGATGTTCGTGATGTAGGAACCGTCGGCGATGCCGGTGCCGACGATGGCTTGGCCGACGCCGAGTCCATTGGAGGAAGTGGCCGTGAGCTCGGTCGCATTGATGTCGCCCGTGGTCGGCGTGAACGTGGTGGTCGGCGTCGCGCCAACCAGCCCCGTGGCGAGGGCGGTCAGCGGCTTGCTGATGATGACGGTGCCGAGGCCGATGCCGGTGATGAGCGTGCCCGTCTGGATGCCGGTCCCCGTGAGGAGCTGGCCGACGGCCAGACCTGCGGTCGACGCGGTCGTGATGGTGTTCGGGTCCAAAGCCCCGGTCGCGGTGAAGCTCGCGGCGTTGAGGATCGGGTTAACCTGATCGGTCGTCCCGAGGTAATCCGCCAGCAGCGGGTTCGTTCCCCCGAGTTCGGTCGCCATCAAGGCGGCCCGCGCCGGGGTGTAGCCGACGGTCACCGTGGCGGCGCCGATGTTGAGGGTGGAAGCGGCCGAGCCGAACAAGCCACCGAAAGTCTGGTTGAGTCCGCCGGTGTTGAAGGTGCCGGCACCGACGAGGACGAGCGCGGAGGTGTTGGGCGTCGCATTGGCCGTGCCGGCGATGAGCGCGCCACCCGGACGGACGATGGTCGCGCCGAAGTAGGCATCCTTGACGGCGCCGCCGCTGGTCGTACCGGCGAGCGTGAAGCTGGCGGAGCCCTGCTTGATCAAGCTGCCGACGCCCGTGATCGAACCCAGGAAACTGGCGCTGGCGCTGTTCTGCTCGAGGGTGATGTCGCCGCGGCCGAGTTCGACGCGGGACAGGAGATCGCCGCTGAGGTTGCGGATGAGTTGGTTCGTGTCGCCGAACTTCAGGACGGTTTCGCGGGTATTGCCCGAGTCGAGCTTGATGGAACTCGCGTTGATGAACGTGTTGTTCGCGCCGCCCGAGAACGAGAGGTTGACGCCGTCGTTGACGACGATGTTGCCCAAGAAGTTGGCTTGCCCGTTGATGATGTTCACCTGACCGGGATCGCGGCCGGGGTTGACCTCGATCTTCGATCCGCTGCCGTTGTCGATCATCGCCGAAGCGAGCAGCTTGAGCGTGGAGCCGGCGGAACCCGACAGGTTGGCCGCCAACGTGCCGGCGTTGTTCTGCAGGATGGCGAAGGTGCCGTTGTTGCCGATGAAGACGTCCTTCTGGCCGAGACCTTGGACGTTGGCGATGAAGGTGCCGCCTTGGATCTCGGTGTAATCGTACGAGCCGTTCTGCAGCAGGAACACGAGCGTTCCTCCACCCGTCTTGATGATGCGGCCCCCGGCGACGCCCGTATCGAGGTCGGCGCCGTAGACGCTGCCGTTGTAGTAACCATCGCGCCCGGTGGCGTCCTGGTTGATCGTCAACGTGTTGCCGTTGAGGTAGAGGTTGGAGCCGGCACCCGTGCCCACGACGACGAGTTCGCCCTTGTTGTTCACGTCGGCGGCGGTGCGGACGGCGTCCGCGGCGGTGAAGACCTCGCCCGTGCCCGCGGAGCCGACGTTGGTCGAGCCTTTGGACTTGAGCGCGAAGTCGGCTTGGAAATTGCGGACCGTCTGGTCGCCGACGAGGACGACTTCGGCGCCGGTGCGCGTGACGCCCGTGAACTGACCGGCGCCATTGGTGGTGATCGTCAGCGTACCGGTGTCCGGGAACAAGGCCGGGCGGTAGTCGACGCGCGGGTCATTGCCGGAATTGGAAGGTGTTTCCTGATAACGGATGTCCGCGCCGCGGCGCGAAAGGCCGAGGGCGCCTTCGGTCGTGGTGGCGGCGTTGGAATCGCCCTCGTCCTGCGTGCCCGCGATGTTGAAGGAACTGCTGTTCGCGAAGGTCAGGCCCGTCGAGCTGGCGAGGATCGTGCGACCGCCGGCGGCGATGAAGTCGCCGGTCATGCGCGAGTCGTTGAGGACGGTCAACGAGCCGGCGCCGGTCTTGATGACCTTGCCTGAACCCGCGAGAATACCCACGGAGCCATCGAAGCCCTGGTCGATGTGAATGCCGAGACGGTAGTTGTCGTCCGGACCGGTCGTGACCGTCGTCTGGAACTGGTCGTTGTTGTCGCCCGCCCGGAGGTTGTGGAGGAAGTTGAGGCGCAGGGCGGTGGCCCCGGTACCGACGTTGACCGGGGTATTGGTGAAGCTGATTTCGGCCGAGCCGTTGAGGACGACGGACGAGACGCCTGTCATGCGCTTGGCCAGGTTGTAGCGGAGCGTCGCGGTATCGATCACGCCGGCGGCGATGTTCGCGGTCAGCAGGGGGATTTCGTTCTGGGCCCCGACCGTCAGGATGTTGCCGTCGACGGTGGTGCCGAAGTCGTGCCACATGTTGAGGTGGCCGCTCACCATGAGCAGGCCGCCATCGACCCGCATCTGTCCCTGCAAGCCGTTGAGTCGATCGTTGTTGCCGCCGTCGTTGACGGCCAGAGTCGGGGCCAGGTCGCGGGGGCGATTGCCGTAGCGGGTCGCGTTCGTGCGCGAGAAGCTGAGCGCCGGGCCGAAGATGGTCTGGACGTAGGAGTACGGGCGGGTGTCCGCGTTGTAGTCGAACATGCGGCTGGTGTAGCCCTGATACTGCAGGACGGCGCCGCCGGTCTTGGCGATGTTGCCGTTGCCCCGGAAGGTGCCGGAAATCGTGGAAGCGACGAAGCTCTCCAGGTTGATCGTGGTGTTGGCGTTCACCGCGGTGATCGCACCGCCGAAGCTCGTCGGGTTACGCAGCGTCAGGAACGGCTGCGCGGCAACCGGCCCGGCAATCCCCGCCACGGTGAAGGTGACGTCGCCGATCTGAAGGGTGCCGTTCGGGGCGGAGGTGTAGGGGGCGTTGACCAACGTGCGGGCCAAATCGATGTCCTGGAAGTTGCTGGTGGTCGGCTGGATGCCCGAAGAGAAGGCGCCGGGAAGCAAACGATAGCCGGACGACTGGAAGCGGAGCGTCTGGGACTGGCTGGAGATGATGTTCGAATCGATGAGGATGTCGTTCGTCGCGCCCGCGGTGAGCGCCGGACCCGTGTAGGTGAACAGCAGGTTCGCCGCATTCGTCAGACGGACGCCGGACACCGCCACCTGGGGCGTCAGGTTGGTGGCGCGCCAGTAGTTGTGCGCCGTGGGGGCGGTATTCCATTTGTCCCAGATCCCCGTGCCGCCATCTCCGCCGGCGCCGAGCCAGGTGGCCTGGGTCACATTTTGCTGGGCCTGGGCGATGCCTGCGGAAGCAAGCATAGCGGCGGCCACCAACAGAGACTTAGAAATCCGCATGGTGAGGGGTCGGGGTAGGGTTAAAATAGGGGTTAAGGTATCTATTTCAGGGCTAAGACTGTCAACCCCCGAACCCCCTAGGGTAAAAACCCTATAGCCAGATTTACCCAAGGCTCCGCCTGGGGGCCTCAGCGCCCGAACAGGCTCCGGTCGGCGAAGGGATCGGCGGACTTCCGGTTGGCTTTTTCCTCAGCCGACTTCGCCAAGGCATACCCACCGAACGCCGCTGAACCTATAAAGATGACTAAACATAACAGGATTAGCCACTGGGGGGTTTTCTTTTCGGCCTGTTCAGAAGTGGTCATACCTGAATTTCATAAAATGGTTTCTAATCGGCTTGGCAACCTCGGCCTGATTTTTACATATGTAAGCACCCCGCCGCAAACCCCCTTTGCGGTACCCCTACAGTTCACCCGACTTTCTGCATGAGTGCCCAGCAGAGACCCCTCATCGTCATCGTTGAAGACGACCGCAGTTTAGCCGCGACCCTGCACCAACAGCTCACGGACGCGGCGTTCGCGACGCAAACGTTCCACAAGGGGGCCACCGCGCTCAAGTTCATCGAGGAAAACCACGTGCACCTCGTCCTGCTGGATCCCACCCTGCCCGACCTGGATGGGCTCACGGTGCTGGAACGCATCCGCCAATCCGGCGCCTCCGCGGCGGTGATCTACCTCTCCGGCGTCAAAACACCCGCCGCCGTCGTCAAGGCGCTCGAGGCGGGCGCCGATGACTTCGTGGGCAAGCCACACCACCCGGAAGAGCTGGTGGCGCGCATCCATGCGGTGCTGCGGCGCAGCGAAACCGCGGGCGATAGTCGGCTCACCCGCAACGCCGACCTGGCCACGAGCGTCTTTCATTTCAGCGGCGCCGAAGTCCATCCGGAGCGGCTTGAGTTGGTCTTTGGTCCGGGCAAAAGCTGCAAGCTCGGGCGGAAGGAGATCGGCATTCTCTATCACCTGCACGCCAACCCCGGCGTGATCATCAGCCGCAACAGCCTCATCCATGCGGTCTGGGGCGTGCATGCCAACGTGCGGAGCCGCTCCCTGGACCAATACATCGCGAAGATCCGCGAGGCCTTCCAAAAGCTCGGCCGCGGCCTGGATTGCTTCCGGACGATCCACGGGATCGGCTACTGGTACGAGCCGGCGGCCCCCGCCAAGGCCGCCAAAAAAAGTCGCCGCGCTTGATTCCGGCCGAAAGCCGCGCAAGTTGAAGGCATGCTCACCATCAAGGCCTACCTCAAACCCAGCTGCGGCTGGAGCAATGGCGTCCGCGCCATCATGCGCAAGCATGGCCTCGCCTTCGAAGACGTGGACATCATCAACGTCCCCGCGAACTACGCCGAGATGGTCGCGAAGACCGGGCAGCGCCTCTCGCCGTGCGTCGAAGTCAATGGCGTGATGCTCGCCGACGTCTCCGGCGAAGAGGTTGAGAAATACCTGCTGGCGAACGGCCTCGTGCAGGCCATCGACAAGCCCGCCGACGCCCCGACCAACGCGCCGTGCACGGACGCGGAGCACGAGAAGATGCGGGCGAAGACGATCCGCTTTTTCTGAGAGACGAAAGTTGTAGCGGTCGGCGGAGAGCGGGTAGCGGCAAGATACGCTTCAAAGGGAAACCGGAGACCGGATGATTGGCTGGGTCACGGGTAGGGGCGCGACTGCGTCGCATTCGTTCTAAACCGATGCCGAGAGTCGTCGGGGCTTAGCTACGTTAACCGGACCACCACGTTGCGCAGCGAACGGACGCCACGCAGTGGCGCCCCTACCTCCGAATCACTCCGTCTTCCCGGCCGCGAAATCCGCGAGCGAGTCCGCCACCCACTGGCGTTGCTCCGCCGCGAGCTCCGGGAAGACAGGGATGCTGAGGACTTCGGTCGAGAGCAGCTCCGAGACGGGTACGCTGTCGCCGCCGCGATAGCCAGCCGCCGCGAAGCATTCCTGGCGGTGGAGCGGAATCGGGTAATAGATTTCACAGCCGATCTTACGGCCGGTGAGAAACGCCTTGAGGGCATCGCGCCGACCCCCCGTGACCCGCAGCGTGAATTGATTCCAGATGCCTTGGCCGGAGAAGTCGACGGGGAGCAAAAGCTGCCCCGTGGCGCCCGGACGGTTCTCGGCGATGCCCACCTTGCCCTTGAGGGCGGCATGGTAGAAATTCGCATTCCCGGCCCGCGCGCAATTATACTCCGGCAGGTGCGGCAACTTCAGGTGGAGCAACGCGGCCTGGAGCGGATCCATGCGGAAATTCGCGCCGACTTCGCGGTGGTAATACTTCGGCTGCATGCCGTGGACGCGCAGGATGCGCGCGCGCTCCGCCAAGGCGTCATCCGAAGTGGTGACCAAGCCCGAGTCACCCATGCCGCCGAGGTTCTTCGACGGGAAGAAGCTGGTGGCGCCGAACTCGCCGACGGACATCGTGCTGCGGCCCTGCCAGCGCGCGCCCATGGATTGGGCGGCGTCTTCGACGATGCGTAGGCGATGGGCGGCGGCGAAGGCCTGCAGCGCGCCCAAATCGCCGGACTGGCCGAAGAGGTGGACCGGCATGATCGCGCGGGTGCGCGGGCCGACCTTCCGGGCGGCATCGACCAGGTCGATGTTGAAGTGATGCGGGTCGACGTCGACCCAGACCGGCACGCCGCCCAAGCGCGCGACGGACCCAGCCGTGGCGAAGAACGTGAAGGACGGCAGGAGGACTTCGTCGCCTTCCCCGATGTCGAGCGCCATCAAGGCCAACAGGAGCGCGTCGGTGCCAGACGAAACCCCGAGGGCGTGCTTGACCCCGAGGAAAGCCGCGCAGTCCTTCTCGAAGGCCTCGAGACGCGGGCCCATGATGAACTGATTGGAGCGCAGGACGTCGCGGAAGGCGGCCTCGAACTGCGCTTCAAGGGCGCGGTTCTGGGGACCGAGGTCGAGGAGCGGGACGGTGATCATGACGCGGCCACGCTTCTCCCACCGACGGGTTCAGCGGGCAACATCTTTCGCCCCGGCGCGGGCGCGGAGGATGAGGTAAAGGCCACCGAGCGCCAGCGGCAGGGTCCAGAACTGACCGGCGGTCATTCCAAGAATATAACCATCGTCCGGCGACCGGAACCATTCGCTGACGAAACGCGCCACCGCGTAGAGGAGCAGGAACTCGCCCGCCACCTGGCCCGGCGGCAACCGCTTCGGGTAACGCCACCACATCCAGAGGAGCGGCAGGAAGCCTTCGCCGATGGCTTCATAAAGCTGCGAGGGGTGCCGCGGCTCCGGACCTTCCCGCGGAAAGATCACCGCCCAAGGGACCGTGCTCGTGCGTCCGACGAGTTCCGCGTTCACGAAGTTGGCGAGGCGCCCAAAGAGGATCCCCGCGGGCGCCAAGGCGCAGAGCAAATCGCCCACCGCCAGGAAGGGCACGCGCCGCGTGCGGGCAAACCACACCCCCGCCAGGAGCACGCCCAGGAAACCGCCGTGGCTCGCCATGCCGCCTTGCCATACGCGGAAAAGCATGAGCGGGTCGGCCAGGAATTCCGCGCGGGCGTAAAGCAGGACGTGCCCCAACCGACCGCCGAGGACCACGCCCACCATGATGGCCGTGATGAGGGCGGATTCATCGACGGCATCGCGGACGGGCGCGAGCGCCCGCCGGCGCCAGTGGGCCAAAAGCAAAGCGGCGACGAGGAAACCGGCCGCATAGGAGAGGCCGTACCAATGGACGCCGGACAACGGCCAGCCCTCCGGGAAACGGAAGGCGACCGGGTCGAGGTCGTGCACCCAATAGGCGAGGGTCGCCGACACCGCCGCGCCGTTCATAGTTTGTGGCCGGCCTCGCCGGTCGGGCGCCGGCCGACGCGGTGCCCGCGTTGCCGCGCCAATTCGCGCATGTCCGGATGCGGGTCGTCCTTCTCGTAGATCTCCACGCCCAAGAGCGATTCGAAAACGTCTTCGAGCGTGATCACGCCGGCGAAGGCGCCGAACTCGTCGACGACGACCGCCAACTGCTGGTGGGCGCGGACAAGGTCATGCAGGGCATCGGAGAGGGTCGCGTTCTCCGGGACGATGTGGGCCTTCCCCATGAGCTCGCGGACCTTCACCTCGCGGCGGCCCTCGCCGGCGGCCTTCAGGATATCGCGGCGGCGCACGATGCCGACGATGCGGTCGGGGTTGCCTTCCCAGACCGGCAACCGGCCATGCGGGACGCTCGGATACATCCGCAGCACATCGCCGACCGAGAGGTCGACATCGACCGCGGTGACGACCGGACGGGGCGTGAGGACTTGGGAAACGGGGATGTCATCCAGGCGCACGGCGTTCGCCACCAAGGTGCTTTCGGCCTGCGTGATCTTGCCCTCGCGCGCCGCCGCCTGCGCCAGGCTGCCGATATCCGCATCCGCGCGGTCGACGCCCGGCTCTTCCGGGGGCGCCAGGGAATCATGCAATTTACCGAAGCTCCGCAGCACGGACGCGGCCCCGCGGACCAAGGAAAGCGCCGGGGCGATCCGCGGCGCCAGCGAGACGCGGAGGTGCATCCCGAGCTTGCGGGGCAGCATGACCGTCAGCCACGACATCAGGAAGGAAACGGCGATGATCGCCGAGACGATACCCAGGGCGATCTGCCAGCCGGCCAACGCATTGGCCATGAGCCGACCACCCAGCAGGATGCCGCCCAGCAAGGCGCTCATGCCGACGAACGCCGCGGTGAGGACTTCGAAGGCGGCCAAGGTGTTGCCTTGGTCGCCCCGACAACGCTCCAACGCCACGGCCGCCTTCGCATCCTGGCGGCGCAACGCTTCGATTTCCCCCGGGGAAAAGGCCGCGACGACGCCGGCCACCAGCGAAACGCCGGCGGCGCTGCCGTTCAGGAGGATAAAGATGGGCCAAAGAAAACCGACGTCCATAAGACCGCGGACCCTAGGGCGATGGGCCGGGGTTGGCGAGGGAGAATCCCGACATTGACCGCGGCGGGCTCGCTGGAAACAATGCGGCCATGAACCCCCGCGAGCTCAAAATCGTCTCGGCCCTGGCCGTCTTCCTTTCGGCCGCCCTGCCCACCGCCGTGGGAGCCGTGGCGTTCCGCGCCCAACCCATCCTCATCGCCTTGATCCAAGGCGAGCCGGGCACCCTGCCCGGAGTGACGGGTTTCTTCTTCAACTACTTCACGGCGGCCCTGCTCACGCTCCTGGTGCTGGGCGCCATCGCGACCTGGGTCGCCCTCAAAGGCTACCGGCAACCCGATGAAGACGGCGCGGGCAAGATGGCGACGCTGCTCGTCGCCGTCTGCTTTTCGGCCGTGGCGAGCGTCGGCTTCCTCACGCTCTTCATCCTCTCGACCGCGCTCCCGCTTTATACGAGGCTGACGGATCGCTGAGCGCGCCACGTGGCCAGGTCGGCCAAACAAGCGTGGGCCTCGGCCTGGTCGGCGGCCGGGCGCCACTGGACTTCTCCGGTCGCGGTCCGGTAACTCCGCGCCAACACGGCCCCCGCTTCGAAGGTGGAGCGCAGGACGACGACCGAACGCGCCTGCAACGGAAAGGGGCCCGCGACGTCCACGATGGGGCGACCCGCCTGCGCCACCACCGAACGGAACTGCGCGGCGGCCGTGCCGGGCAAGCGACCCGTGGAAATCGCCGGGAAGCACCAGCGGTCCCCATCCCACCAAGCCAGCGAACTCCGGGTGGCTTCGCTGACGTGGCCGGCGGCGTCGCACTGGATGCCTTCGGCGTCACCGCGATCGGCGAAACCCTTGAGCTCGCGCCAAGCGGTGGCCGAATTCTGCCACGGACCGCTCTTGGGCCGCGGCAACCACTCCGGGGCATCGCGACGGGTCTGCAGGGCGAATAAATCTATTTCCGAGGGCGTCGGCGGCAACGGCCGCACGCTGAGCCATTCGCGCGCCAAAGCATCGGGGCGCGCCGCGACGATCAAACGCACGATGGCGTCGGTGAGTTCGGCCTTCTCCAGCAACTTGCGGAGAATCGGCGACCACGCTTCCGCCGAGGGACCAGCGCCCAGGTGCAGGCGACGCGGGTCGAGCCCCAGGCGCGGACAGGCCAAGGCCAAGCGCGCGAGGTGGTCGGCCAAACAGGCGACCTTGCCGCCGCGGAGCGCAAAGGTCTCGAACAGGCACGCGCCGGGTTGCAGCGTCGCGACGTCGGCGCCCTCCGGCACGTTCAAGTAATCGCCCGAGCACCAAGCTAGCATGGCGGTAAAGCGGCGCGGGCGGCCGCCAGCAACGGAGCCTGGGCCTTGCGCCAAGATTCCGCATGTTCACGTTCGGGGCGCGAATCCGCGACGATGCCGGCGCCCGCTTGGATGAAACTACGGCCACCGGTCGTCCACAGCGAGCGGATGACGATGTTCAGGCACAAATCGCCGTTGGCGCCGACCCAGCCGATCGAGCCCGTGTAGAAACCGCGGGCCACCGGCTCGAGCTCCGCGATGACCTGCATCGTCCGCACCTTCGGCGCGCCCGTGATGGTGCCGCCTGGGAACAACGCCCGGACGACTTCCGCCGGGCCCACCCCGGTCGCCAAACGGCCTTCGACCTGCGAGACGAGGTGCATGACGTGCGAGTATTTCTCGACGGCCATGAACTCGGGGACATGCACCGAGCCCGGCGCCGCCACGCGGCCCACGTCGTTGCGCAACAAGTCGACGAGCATCAAGTGCTCGGCCCGCTCCTTCGTGTCGCCCGCCAGCTCCCGCGCCCACGCCGCATCGGCCGCGGCGTCGGCGCCGCGCGGACGCGTCCCTGCGATCGGCCGCGAAGCAATCCGCCCGCCGGTCACTTCCACCAACAACTCCGGGGAGCCGCACGCCAAGGTCCCCGCGGGGAGACTCAGCAAACCCATGTAGGGCGAGGGATTCGCTTGGCGCAGCGCGGCGTAGGCGAGCGCCGGATCGACCGCCGGCACCTCGAGGCGCGTCGAGAGGTTGACCTGATAGGTGTCGCCGGCGGAGATATAGGCCAGGACTTGCCGGACCGCGGCTTCGAAGGCGGGCCGCGGCAAAGACTCCGCTATCGGCGTCGCCGGCGTCGGCACCAAGGGAAGGGCTGGAGCGGGCGCGCCACCGGCCGCCTGCCAGACCTGCGCCAAAGCCCGGGCGCGCCGTTGCGCTTCCCGCCAAGTCGTCTCCAGCCGTCCGGACGCAGGACACAACACCACGACCGTCAGTTCGTGTCGGGCATCATCGTACACATAGGCCTCCGTGGCCTCCAGGAAAACCGCGGAGGGGCAAGGGAGGTCGGCCGGGGCGGAGCGCACGGGCTCGAACTGCGTCGCCAGTTCGTACCCGAGCGCCACGATGAGGCCGCCTTGGAAAACGGGCCAGCCCGCGAAGGTCGGCGCACGCTGTTCCTGGGACCACCGGCGCAAGGCCTCCAAGGGTTTATCGCGACCGGCTTCATGCGCGCCGTCTTCCGCATGCACGACGACGCGCCCGTCGGCGGTGAAGACCGTGGCGCGGGCCGAGGTCGGTACGGCGATGGTGAGGCTGCCTGAGCGGCCGCTCTCCAACACGGCATGGAACCGGCCGCGGAGCAAGGCGCGCCAATCCGCCGGCAACCCCGCCGCGGCGAAGCGGGCGAGATAAGGCAGGCGGGTCCATCCCGGACCAACCGCTCCCCAGTCGGCGAGCGTCGTTTCGGCGAGGATGGGAGGCGCGTCATTCACCGGCGAAATTTATCAGGTAACCCGCGAGTTCTGTCGACGTGAGAATCTGGCGCGCCTGCGCCACGGTGATGCCGTAGACATGCAGTTCCTGCCGCGACCCCTTCGAAACGACGGTCACGCGCAAGCCGCCCTCCAACGGCATGACCTTGATGGAATGCCGCCGAGCTCCCACCCGCGCCTGGATGACGCCCCGGGAGACGCGTCCGTGCTTCTCCAACAGCTCCACGACGGGGCGAGCGGCGTCCGTGACGGTGGTATGCGTGCCCGCCCGTCCGCGCCCCTTGGCCATCTCAGGCGATCTCCCAGTTGTAAGGATGCTTCGAGAGCAGTTCGCAGCCGGTCTTCGTGATCACGACGCAATCCTCGAAGCGGCAGCCGCCGAGGCCCGGATAGTACAGCCCGGGTTCAACGGTGATGGCATTGCCGGCCACCAAGGGATGCTGGTTCCGCAAGGACAGGAACGGCTCTTCGTGGATATCATAGCCCAAGCCGTGGCCGGAGCCATGGAAGAAGCCGACGTAGACGCCTTGTTTGTTCGGTCCCGTCTCATAGCCAAGGGACTTGAAGTAATCGACGGGGATGCGATGGATTTCCGCGCCCGTCACGCCAGCTCGGAGGGCCTTGATGATCCGGCCGTGGGCGGCCTTGACGGCTTCGACCATTTTCCGCTGAGCGGGCGTCGCCTTACCCTTCAGGTAGGTGCGGGTCATGTCGCCGTAGTGCCAGGAAGCGAGGTCGCGCGGGAAGATGTCGAGCACCAGCAGCTGGTTGGCGTGGATCGGACCCGTGCCCTTGTTGTGGCAATCCACCGCCTGGTCGCCCGGAGCGCAGATCAGGCCCGTATCGCAGAGGGCGCCGGCGCGCACCGTCGCCGCCTGCACTTCCTCTTGGAGGATTTCCGAAGTGAGCACCTTGCCCTTCCAGACCAAGCGGCCCTTCTTGTCGGGGCGGGCTTCCGCCAAGATGCGCTCGACCGCGGTGAACCCCGCGCAGGCCGCCCGGTTGCCCGCGCGAATACCCGCCAATTCGGACTTCGTCTTCACCCAGCGTTGCGGGAAAAGCGCAGGCGCCGAACGCTCATCGCGCGAAGAACCCGCGGCGATCAATTCCAAGCCGAGTTCCTGTAGGCGCAGGAAGAGGGCGACCGGGAAATCTCCGGGCACGCGGAATTTCTTCACCCCCCGCTGCAAGGCCGCGAACACGATGGCGTCCGCGATGGCGGCGGTGGGGTTCGTCCGGCGCAGGTCGGTGATGATCTCGGTCAAGTTGAGGACCTCATCCAGATCGGATTCGGCCTTGGCTCGGCCGACTTCCAACAGCGGCAGGAGCCCGACCTTGCGGCCCTGGGCGCTGAACGCCGGAAACGGATCGGAGGCGTGGAAGCCGGAGAACCACCGGAGGTCGGCGTTCTTCGTGGGGGTCGCCATCAGGAGGACATCGTCCGGGCGGGCGGCAGTCTTTTTCGGGGTCTTCGGGCGCGGCATGGGAGCAAGATGACGATGGGCGGGCGGGCGGAAAGCGCAAACACGCGTGCCTGCGGCTTGACTGGGGCCGAGGGGCGGGCAATTCTGGCAGTCCTTGAGCGCGGGTATCGTTCAGTGGTAGGACCCCACTTTCCCATAGTGGTGACACCAGTTCAAATCTGGTTACCCGCTCCAAAGGATGACCTTCAGGACCTCCCCCAGCCGAGGCAGGCTTGACCTTGGTCGGCCGCCTCGGGATAGTCAGCACCCTGGCCACGCGGGTATCGTTCAGTGGTAGGACCCCACTCTTCCAAAGTGGTGACACCAGTTCGAATCTGGTTACCCGCACCAAGGACTTCGCGCGGTCAGTTCCGCCAAGGCAACTGACCGGCGGGGGCGACTTCCAGGAACTCCTTCCAGGCGGACTGCTCTTCGGGCGCCAAGGACGAGGCGACCACGAGGCGCCACTTCGGCTTCACGGGTGGACGCCGCAGGCTCATGCCCGCTTGCTCCGGGAGACGGTTCGCTTTCCGGGAGTTGCACCGCACGCAGGCCGTGACGATGTTCTCCCAGTTCGTCTTCCCGCCGACGTCGCGCGGGACGACGTGGTCGAGGTTCAGTTCTTCCTCCCGGAAGACGCGGCCGCAGTATTGGCAGGTGTGCGCATCGCGGAGGTAGACGTTGCGCCGACTGAAGCGGATCTCGCGCCGCGGGACCCGGTCGTAGGCGCCCAAGAGCAGGACCCGCGGCATGCGCAGCACGATGCAGGGCGACCGGACGGCCTCGGCGGCCGGCGGCGGCGTCGCCAGAGAATAAGAAACCCATTCCGCCGCCGCGAAGATCCGATGGCCCGTTTCATCCGAATGCACCACGGAGGCACGGCCACGGAAGAGCAGGCTCATGGCGCGCAAAGTGCCGACGATGTTCACCGGCTGCCAGAGGCGGTTCAAGACGAGTACGCGATGGTCGGGACGAGGTGGCAAGGCGGACGCCACCATACCCACTCTGCCGCCTCGGTCAACAATGGCTCAAACGTCGCCCCTCAACGCCCACGCTCCGGCGCCTTGGTGGGCGTGGTCTTGGCTGGCGCGACCTTCGTCGGTGCGACCTTCGTCGGCGGAACCGGGGCCGCAGGCGGGACGGTTTCCGCGTCAGGGAAGGTCGCCATCTGCCGTCCGAAGAGTTCAGGCGTCTGGTAAGGCACCCCGTCGATCGTAACCGTCAGGCACTCGATCGCATTGGAAGTGATGGTGAAGCCGCCCTTCACCGTGACGTAGATTTCCTTGCCCCGGATGCCGAGGATTTGGTTGTAGCGGATTTCGCCCGAGTTGGTCTCGCGGAGCAGACAACTCGTACCGCTCTGCAAGGCGGTGAGCCCAACCAGATGCGGACGTCCCACCAAGACGACTGCCGGCGGGACTTTCTTGGACTGCGGCGGTTGGCTCGTCCCGGAGGACGAGCTCAGAGAAAAAACACCCAGACAAACAAGGCCGTCAACGCCACCCCAAGGACGAGCCAGAGGATGGTGTCGCGGTTGACCGAGAGGCTCGCGCCTTCGACCGGCTCAAAGGGGACTTCTTCTTCTTGGCCCGCGGCATCGAGCGGCCGACGCGCGGCGCGCACGGAGTGGTGCGTATTGAAATCCGAACAGGCTTTCTCGTCGTCGAGACGAAGGTAGCGGGCATAGACCTTCACGAAGCCGCGCTTATAGACTTCCGCCAAAGGAATGGATTCGAACTGGTTGGCTTCCATGGCCTGGAGGTAGTCGGTCCGGATTTTCGTGAACTCCGCGGCCTCGCGCAAAGTCACGCCCAAGCGCTGACGCGCTTCTTGAAGTCGTTCACCAAGGGTCTGCATACCCCCACCTTCGGGCTTGGGCCAAAAATAGGCAAGCCTCGGCTGGGGCTATCGCCCGACCATCAGGAAATTCCAGAATTCCTGTGGGTCACCCGGCCACACCCAAAGGAAAGGGGATAGGATCAACAACTGAAGGTACCCAAGGGCTCCCGAGAAGCCGGGGATGTTAATTAAGATGATGAGGATAATGAAGCCGTATCGGCTGAGCGTGGTGAAGAGCTCCAAAGAATAGAGGCCCAGACGGTAGAAAATGCGGGACCCGTCCAGCGGGGGAATCGGAATAAGGTTAAAGCAAAAGAGCCCAATGTTCATGAGCATCCCCGAGACGAGGAATCGGCCAAGGTTACGGGACGTCGGGTCGTCGGATGATACCCCAAGGGCAAGCCCCGCGAGCACAAAAACGAGGCACAAGACCAAGTTCATGGCCGGTCCCGCCAAGGTGATGAGGATATCATCCATCCGACGGGTGGTGGGATTTGGCAGGGAAATCTGCACGGGCTTACCCCAGCCGATGAGGCCGAAGCCCGGGCTGAAGAAGATCATGATCCCGGGGATCAGCAGGGTCCCGATGGGGTCGGCGTGGGCCAAGGGGTTCAAGGTCACGCGACCCTGAAAACGCGGCAGCGGGTCCCCGCGAAGGTCGGCGACCCAGGCATGGCCAAACTCGTGCAGGCCGATCGAAACCACCAAGAGGATGAGCTGCAGGAGGGACCAGCGGAGGTGCTCGGGGGAGAAGTCCATCTTAGTTGGCGCCGCAGGAGCCCGGAGCCTTCCCGCACCCACAGGAGCCGGTATGGACGTGGTCGGACTTCAACCCTTTGACCGCGACCAAGGCGAGCTGCTTCTCGACCTGCTCCGAGGCGCAATGGGTGCAGGCGGGCTTTTCCTTGGAAGAACGGACGAGTAACTCGAAGTCTTTCCCGCAAGCGGCGCAATGGAAGTCAAAGAGAGGCATGAAATACACCCTGTTGATAGGCGTCCGTGGTCCGCTGCCAATCCGAAAGACCCCTCCGAGGGATACGCCTTGAGGACGCGGAGCAGTAAGCTTAAGGTATCCGCGTCGACATGCCCTCCCCTGCCCGCATTCGCTTAGCCCAACGCCGCGGCCTCCCGCTCCGGCAGGCCAAGCAGCTCGCGGGCCTGACGACTCCGCGGAAGATCCAGGACTTCTTGGCGAAGCTCCCGCAGAACTTCGAACCCGAAGGCGATACCGCCCGCTCGGTGCAGGCCGCCCTCGCCGCGAATTGCGCGCACTGCATCGAAGGCGGCATGATCGCCGCCTTCGCCCTCTGGCTCCAAGGGCACCCGCCGCTGCTGATCGACCTCTCGGCGCACCAAGACATGGACCACGTCATCGCCCCGTTCAAGGTGAACGGCCGCTGGGGGGCGATATCCAAGACGAACTACGTCTGCCTGCGGTGGCGCGACCCGATCTATCGCAGCGTCCGGGAACTCGTGATGTCCTACTTCCACGAATACGCGAAAGGGCCGCGTAAGTCGCTCCGCAGCTATTCGCGGCCGTTCGACCTCAGCAAACTCCCCGCTGAAAAATGGGTGAACAACCTGGACCAGTGCTGGGAAATCGCCGACCTCATCACGGCCGCCCGACATTACCCGATCGTGACCGCCGCCCAAGCCAAGGCCCTGCGTCCGCGCGATCCGGTGGAAGTCGCTTCCGACCGGGTGACGGCTTTCCCGATTCCCGCCTGGAAACACGGACGGCTCTGACCCTCAGCGCCGTCCGTCGTACCAAAGGTGGCAGGCCTTGGGATCCTTGGCCGCGCGCCCGGCGCTGAAGAACATGCGACCGAAGAAGCGGATGGATTCCGTGAAGGTGTACAGCTTCAGCTTGCGGGAGGAGGTGGCCAGGGGATGGGCCGCCAGCACGCGGAACTTGAGGCGCCGCGCCCGGGCGACCCGGTGCAGGCGACGGCTCAGGAATACTTCTTCGCCCGCATAGAATTCCGTCCCGAAGCCACCCGCCTCGCGAAAGGCCGTGGCCTCGACCCAAACGCACGAGCCGGCCGCCCAGCGGGCCAGGCGACTCACCGTGTTCCAACAGCCACAGAAGAACCGGGCGAAGAACGGCGTACCCGCCTCGAGCACCACCGTGCTGCCGCCACCGAGATACCGCCCCGAGGCGATGCGGTCGGCGATGTCCGCGAAGAGTTCGGTCGACGGCCAAGAGTCGGCATCGATGAAGATGAGCCACTCGCCCGTGGCGACGCGCGCGCCGGCGTCGCGGGCCCGGCCGATCTGGTTGATGGGCTCAAAGACGACCGCCGCGCCGGCGGCGCGCGCCAGCTCCGCCGTGCGGTCGGTGGAATTGTTGTCGCAAACCACGACTTCGTGCGCCCAACCCCGCGCCCGGAAGGCCTGCACGGCGAGCGCCACCGCGGTCAACGTTTGCGGCAACAGCCGCTCCTCATTGAAGGCGGGAATGACGACCGAGATGCGCATCAGCGTGCCGAGGGCTTGGCGCGCGCGGCCAACCAAAGGTCGACCGGTTCACCGGCCTTCAGAAATTGCGGCTTCAGCGGAGACCCGCGTGGAAACTTGATGTCGACACCGACAAAGGTGGTCTGGGCGGGACAAAACTCGGGCGAGGGCGCATCGATGCCCTTCCGTCCCTTCAAATTCCAGAAGATGTTCCAGGCGCCCGCATGCAGCCCAAGGTCCACGCCGCCGCCGCACGCGAAGAAGTTGGCGCCGTTCGCCGAGGTCACGTTGGTGATGAGGTTGGCGAACGGCCCTTGCTTATGGAAATCCAAGCTCAGGTCGACGCCGCTGCCCGCCCGCACGACGTTGCCGTTGGTCCAGGGGCTGAAGCTGACGTCATGATGGAAGCGGCCCTTGAACTCGAATTCCTCCAGGCGATGCGCCTGTCCAGCGAAGGTCACGCCGTGGTGGCCGATGAAGCCGCCCGGACCGACGGGCCGACCGGCTTCGAGCTGCACGCGGCGGACCGTGACGTGCGAACCGGAGACGTAGGGGCCGCTGTCGACGCCGCTGAAGTGCAGGTCCTCCATCCAGCCATGGTGCACATCGTGGAACTCCAGCGGATTCCAGCCGTCTTCCTTGAAGTGCCCACGGTAAGCGGAGGTCACCAAGAGGAAGCCGACACCGCGCAGGCCGTAATCGTCGCGGGCGCCCGCGTCGGCGAGGGTCGGGGTCAGCTCTTCCGGCAGGTCCAAGAGGAGCGGCGCCGTCAAGGTGACCGTCGCACCCTCCACGGAGGCGATGCGCGCGGCCATTTCGATGCGCGCCGGCGGCTTCAGCTTGGACACCTTGCCGGGGTCGCCCGCGTAAGCGAGCCGCACCAACTTATCATCCCCCTTGCCCTGCAAGGTCAGCACCACCTCTTGGTTGGCCTTAAACGCGCCGGCCTCAACCAACGTCAGCTTGGTGTCGCCGCGCTTGGCTGACGCCGCCAAGGCCAGGGCGGTGCCATTGCGGCTGGAACCACGGAAGGACAGCAGGCCGCCCGACCAGGACCATTGCGTCGTCGCGGTGCCGCCCGTGTTCTTGGTCGGGCTGGGCTCGAGGTCCTCCAAGGACTTCGTGAAACGCAGGCGCGTCTTGGTCGCCCCCGCGCCGAGGATGATGGTGCCGGGCTTCCGCACGAAGAGCCGGCGGGAAAGCGTGAATTCGCCGGCGGGAATGGCGATGACGCCGCCCTTTTCGAGAGCCTTTTCGAAGGCGACGGTGTCGTCCTGCTTGTCGTTGGGCTTGGCCCCGAAATCCGCGACCGAACACGTCGGGGCGGGCGACTTCGGCAAGTCCGCGCCGAAGTCATAGCCCGCCTCCGCATACGCCGCCGTTTCCGGTGGCAGCGTGGCAGCCAACAAGAAAGCGGCGAGGGTCAGCATGGGTTAGACGGCGGCCTCGAAAGCGCAGGCGGCGGCACCGACCACGCCGACATTCCCGCCCAGCGCGGCCGGGACGATGGTGCAGACCGCGGCGAGACGCGGGAAGGCGTAGCTGTTGGCCTTGGCGCGCATGGGGACAAAGAGCGCGTCGCCCGCGGCGGTGACACCGCCACCGACCACGATGACGTCTGGGTTGAAAGTATTGATGACGGCCCCGAGGCCACGGCCGAGGTAGTCGATAGACTGATCCCAGATTTCCATGGCCAGCGGGTCTTTCTGCGTCAGCGCCTGGAAGAGGTGGTGCGTCGTGACTTGCTCGATGCTACCGGCGAAACCCGTGATGCTCGAAGCGCGGCCAGCCGAAAGCGCTTCGCGCGTCCGGCGGGCGATAGCGGTGCCAGAGGCGTAGGCCTCCCAGCAACCGTGGTTACCGCAACCGCAACGCGGGCCATCCATCGTCAGCGGAATATGGCCGAGCTCGGCCGCGTTGCCGTTGGCGCCGCGCATGAGGCGTCCATCGATGACGGCCCCGCCACCGATACCGGTGGAGATGGTGATATAAACGACGTTCTTCTTGCCCTTGCCGGCGCCGAAGAGGTACTCACCCAAAGCCGCCGCGTTACAGTCATTGTCGATGCGTGCAGGGAGGCCGCCGAAGGACTTGCTCAGTTCGCCTTCGATGGGGTAGCCGGTCCAACCGGGCAGGTTGGGCGAGCCATCCACGCAACCACGGACGGTGTCCAAGGGGCCCGGCGAAGCGATGCCGATGGCGCACAGGTCGGAAGGCTGCAGCTTGAGGTCGGCCAAGAGCTGGTGGGCGGCGGCGGCGACGCGCGCGACCGCTTGGGCGGCCCCTTTTTCGGCCAAGGTCTCGACGCGGCCGGAGCCGAGGACCGTGCCATCTTCGGCGACCACGCCGAAGGCGAACTTCGTGCCACCGAGGTCGAAAGCCAGGACTTTACGCATGGCCCTAATTAGGGGCTTAATCCCGCGCAGGTCGAGCAAAGTCATCCTGCAGGCGGACGACATCCGTCAGGTCCGGCGTGGACACTTCCAACAAGACCGCATCCGTGACCGCCGCGAAGCGGTGAATGGTACGAACGGGGATATGCAAGGCCTGGCCGGCCTCCCACACATGCTCATGTTCCGTCGACACCTTCGCCGCGGTGGGCGCCTCGCCCGCAACCACTGGAAGGTAAGTCACCAACACCCGACCGGAGAGGAGGTAAAGCGTCTCGGTTTTACGTTCGTGGTACTGCAAGCTCAGGCGCTTCCCGGCGGTGACTTCGAGGATCTTCCCCGCATAGGCCGCTTGGTCGGCATACCAGATTTCGCGGCCCCAGGGCTTGAGGACGATTTTGGGCGACTGCAGGGGCGAAGACATCCGAGAAAAGTATGTATCTAGATTCTTGAAGTCAGCCAAGTAAATCCCCCAAGAAGTCCGGCTGATCCGTCGCCCCGCGGAGGGGCTCGACCAGGTGCGGCGCGTCGACGCTGACCCGATTCACATCCGCGGAGACCCGCTGCATCGCGAGGGTCCGGTCGGGCGCCGTCACGGCGAAGGCGGCGAAGGCTTCCGGATCGAGGGCGCGCTCGGACAACCAATCGTTCCGCTTTTCGGGCGGCAAGAGCACCGGCATCCGCGAGTGCACTTCGCCGGCCTCACGATTCGGCGCGACCGTGAGCAGGCATAACGACCGCCGCGGCGGTCCGTCGGGGACGACCTGCAGGGACCAGAGTCCGGCGAAGGCCAAGGGCCCTCCGTCGGCTGCGCGGAAGTAATAGGGGAGCTTCATGCGGCCCTCGGTCTTCCATTCATAATAACCATCCACCGGCACCAGGCAGCGCCGCAGGCGGGCGGCGTCACGGAAGGTGGGCTTTTCGAAGATGCCCTCGACCCGGGCGTTCGCGTGCCCCGCGTCTCCCGCCTCCGGGGCGGCCCAAGCAGGCGTGAAGCCCCAGAAGAGGGGCTCCGTCAACAGGCGTCCTTGCTCCCGCCGTAGGCTCAGCAGCGGCGTCCCGGGCGAAACATTATAACGCGGCGGTACCGAGACCACGGGCGCCCCTAGGCTGCGCACGATCTCCTCCCAGCGCGAGAACTGCGTCACACGGCCGCACATCGACTTACCAGTGCGGCGGGCGTTCGTCGGCCGGCGGACCCGACTCCGCGTCGCTCGCCTGCGCGGTGACTTTCGCCTCGGTCCGGGCGAGCCGCGCGGCCAAAGCCGAGACTTCCTTGGAGAGCTCCAGGAAGGCGCGATCCTGCTGTTCGATGTGCCGCTGCAGGAAGGCCAGCTTCTCTTCGAGGTCTTGTTGGCGATCGGGCATGGTTACAGCGCTAACGAACTCCGCGGAACCTGCAAGCCCCTCATGCGCCACAGGCGCGCTTGGCGGCGGCGAAGGCGGCCAAGGCCTGATCCAGTTCGGCCCGCGAATGTGCGGCCGACATCTGCGTGCGGATGCGGGCCTTGCCGTGGGCCACGACCGGGAAGAAGAAGCCGACCGCATAGACGCCATGCTCCAGCAACGCCGCGGCGAACTTCTGCGCCAGGACCGCGTCGCCGAGCATGACGGGGACGATCGGGTGCTCGCCAGGCGGGAGCGTGAAGCCGAGCTCGGTCAGGCCCTTCCGCCAATAGGCCGCATTGGCCATGAGTTGGTCGCGCAATGCGGTGGACTCGTTCAGCAGCTGGAGGATGGCCAGCGTGGTCGCGGCGATGGTCGGGGCGAGCGAGTTGGAGAAGAGGTAGGGACGGCTCTGCTGGCGGAGGATATCGATGACTTCCTTGCGGCCGGAGGTGTAACCGCCGCTCGCGCCGCCCAAGGCCTTGCCCAAGGTCCCGGTGATGATGTCCACGCGACCTTGGCAGCCACGGTATTCATGCGTGCCGCGCCCGGTCTGGCCAAGGAAGCCCACGCCATGCGAGTCATCCATCATGACGACCGCCCCATGTTTATCGGCGAGGTCGCAGATTTCCTTCAGCGGCGCGATGAAGCCGTCCATCGAGAAAACCCCGTCGGTGGCGATGAGCTTCACGCGCGCCCCCTTGGCTTCGATGAGCTTGGCCTCGAGGTCGGCCAAGTCGTTCGTGGTGTAGCGGAAGCGCTGGGCCTTGCAGAGGCGGATGCCGTCGATGATGGACGCGTGGTTCAAGGCATCGGAGATGACCGCATCCTCCGGCCCCAGGATCGTCTCGAAGAGCCCGCCGTTGGCATCCCAGCAAGACGAATAGAGAATCGTGTCTTCCGTGCCGAGGAACGCGCTGATGGCCTCCTCCAGCTCACGGTGCAGGGTCTGCGTGCCGCAGATGAAGCGAACCGAAGCCACCCCGTAACCCCAGCGCTCCAAGGCGGCGGCCGCGGCGGCCTTCACCTTCGGATGATCGGCCAGGCCGAGGTAGTTGTTCGCGCACAGGTTGAGGACTTCGCGGCCATCCTTGAGCCGGACGCGCGTGCCCTGGGCGGAGTCGATGAGCCGCTCCTGCTTGAAGAGGCCGCTGGCGCGGACATCGGTGAGACGCTGGGCGAGGATGCCCTGAAGGGGACCGTACATGGACGTTAGATTTGCGTCCAATCGAGGACGACCTTGCCGGATTGTCCAGACAACATGGCCTCGAAGCCTTGCCGGAAATCGCGGGCCGCGAGGCGATGGGTGATCGCGGGCGTGACGTCCATGCCGGACTGCAGCAACGCGATCATCTTATACCAGGTCTCGTACATTTCGCGGCCATAGATGCCCTTGATATGAAGTCCGCGGAAGATGACCTTGTTCCAATCGATGGCCGCCTTGCCCGGAATGATGCCGAGCAACGCGATGCGGCCACCGCACGCCATGTTGTCGAGAATCTGGTCGAGCGCGCGGGCATTGCCAGACATCTCAAAGGCCACGTCGAAGCCTTCCGTCATGCCCAGTTCGCGCTGCACGTCCTGGAGGTTTTCCTGGGAGACGTCGACCGCCCGGGTCGGCCCAAGCTTGCGGGCGAGTTCCAGCCGCCAGGGGTTCACGTCGGTGATGATGATCTTGCGCGCCCCGGCGGCCTTGGCGATCGCGATGGACATGATGCCGATGGGGCCCGCGCCGGTGATGAGCACGTCTTCGCCGACGAGGTCGAAGGACAGCGCCGTGTGCACGGCATTGCCCAAGGGGTCGAAAATGGCCGCGACGTCGTCGGGGATTTCGTCGGGCACGGGCACGACGTTCTCCATCGGCAAGGACAGCAGCTCGGCGAAGGCACCGGGGCGGTGAATCCCCACGCCCAAGGTGTTCGCGCAGAGGTGACGGCGGCCGGCGCGACAATTGCGGCAATGGCCGCAAACGATGTGGCCTTCGCCCGAAACCCGCTGGCCTTTGCGCAGGTGCGTGACTTCGCGGCCGAAGTCCTCGACGACGCCGACGTATTCATGCCCGACGGTCAGGCCCAGCGGGACGGTTTTCGCCGCCCATTCATCCCACTTCCAGATATGCACGTCGGTCCCGCAAATCGCGGCCTTGCGGATGCGAATGAGGACGTCGCGGTCGCCGATGGTCGGCGCGGGGACGTCGGCCAACCACAGGCCTTCGCGGCCCTCCTTTTTTATTAAAGCTTTCATCAAAAATCGTGGTCGGTCGTTTAGTTGTGGATGATGGTAAGGGGAGCGGCTGGAGGTGGAAAGGAAATGCCCTATTTTAGGTGATTTTTTGTTGAGCGGGCTCGGTCAAATCGACAGGGTTATGCTCATGTCCAATCCCCAGGACCCCACACCCCCTGAGCTTCCGCTGCCAGTCGCCGCGGAGCAGACCGTTCCGGTCGTGGTCGAGGAAGAAGAGGGCTTGGGTCAGAAGCGCTCCAAGCGGACGTTCTGGCAGAAGTTCGGCGGCGAAGGCTTGGTCGCTTCGGTCGCCATCCACGTGGTCCTGGTGCTCATCGCGGCCTTCCTCATCATCTCCGTCACCAAGGAGTCGGCCAAGAAGGATCCCAACGCTTTCGCGACGGGCTCGGGCGGCGGCGCCGCTGGCGAACGAGCCAAGCAATTCAAGACGCGCCTACAGCCGAAGAACCCGAAGACGACGGCCAAGTCCCCGACGCGCATCACTTCAAAGAGTGCCACGGCGACCATCGCCCTGCCCGACCTCCCTACGGTCGCGGTGTCTTCAATGAACGCTGGCCTCATGGGCGGCGGCTCCTCCAAGGGCTTTGGTGGCGGCTCGGGCGGCGGCATCGGCTCCGGCATGGGGGTCGGCCGCGGCAATGGGAAGAACTTCGTCTCCGTCTTCGGCAGCAAGATGGCCATCAACGGCCTGCCCGGGACTTTCTATGACTTCAAGCAAACGAAGTCCGGCAAGCCGACGGCGATGATGGGCGGGGCTCCCGAAAAATTCGGCGACCCGTCGAATGCATCGGCGATCAGCCTCTACAGCAGGGAGGTGAACGAGTTCTTCGATAAGGGCTTCACGCCTTCCAGCCTCAACGATGTCTTCCGCGCCCCGGACACCCTCTTCGCCTCGCAAATCTTCATCCCGCCTTGCCCGGCGACCGAAGCGCCGAAAGCCTACGGCGTCAGCGAACTCTGCAAGCCTTCCCGCTGGATCGCGCACTACAAGGGCGCCGTCAAGCCACCGCAGAACGGTAAATTCCGCTTCGTGGGTTCGGGGGACGACTTCCTCGTCATCCGCTGGGACCGCAAGGTCGTCCTGGATTCCGGCTATCAACACTTCGTGGCTGGGAACGGCAATGTCTACCCGGGCTTCGGACAGAAGCCGTTTGACGAGACCCACCCGTCTCGGCTCGGCAAGCCGCTGCGTTGCGGGCCCTGGATCAACGCGACCAGGGACAAGGAAACGCCCTTGGAAATCGTCATCGGCGAAACGCCCGGCGGCACGTTCTATGCCATCGTGCTCATCGAAGTCGCCGATGCCTCCGGCAAGCCCGATGGTCACCTCCGCCTTTTCCGCATGACGACGGATGAGCTTCCAGATGCCATCAAGAACGGGCACCCGAGCATCCCGGGCGTAGACATGACGGGGGGCGATTGGATCTTCAAGCCGGTGCGGGCCTCGATATCGCGCTAAATCCAATCAATTAAGTCGGGGGATACTTAAAGAGATAGATTAGAGTTGTTAACGAATCAATCGGGCTAGAATGGATTGACCCCGGTATGTCCGATACCCCTCCACCGCTCCCGCCTGAAGAGACGACCCCTCCACCGCTCCCGCCTGAAGAGACGACCCCGCCTCCGCTCGACGCCCTTCCGGTCGTGGTCGAGGAAGAAGAGGGCTTGGGTCAGAAACGCGCCAAGCGGACGTTCTGGCAGAAGTTCGGGGGCGAAGGTTTCATGGCCTCGGTGGCCATCCACGTGGTCCTGGTGCTGATCGCGGCCTTCCTCATCATCTCCGTCACCAAGGAGTCGGCCAAGAAGGACCCCAACTCGTTCGCGACGGGCTCGGGCGGCGGCGCCGCCGGCGAACGGGCCAAGCAATTCAAGACCCGCCTGCAACCGAAGAACCCCAAGACGACGGCGAAGACCCCGACGCGCATCACGTCCAAGAGCGCCACGGCCACCATCGCCCTGCCCGACCTCCCGTCGGTCGCGGTGTCGTCCCTGAACGCCGGCCTCATGGGCGGCGGCGCCTCCAAGGGCTTCGGCGGTGGCTCGGGCGGCGGCATCGGCTCGGGCATGGGCGTCGGCCGCGGCAATGGACGGAACTTCGTCTCCTTGTTCGGCGCCAAGATCGGCGCCAACGGTTTGGTGGGCACGTTCTACGACCTGAAGCAAACCACCAGCAAGGCGCCGACCGAATGCGCCCCGCAGTCCGGGATTCCCGCCTACCGGGCGGCGGTCCGCGAGTTCTTCGACTCGGGCTGGAGCCCCGGGCGTTTGGCCAAATACTATCGCGCTCCGGAGCCCCTGATTGCCGGACAGCTCTTCATCCCCTCGCGCAGCGCCAACGCCGCGCCCGAGGCCTACGGAGTTGAAAAAGAGGTCAAGCCCTCCCGTTGGGTCGTCCATTATAAAGGGGTGGTCGAAGTGCCCCAGTCCCTGCCCTTCCGCTTCGTGGGCTCGGGCGACGACTGGATGCTGGTTCGATGGGACCGCAAGATCGCCCTCGATGATGGCTACGAACGCTTCCTCGTCGGGGCGGATGGCAAGTACAAGGACTTCAACAATCAAGTCTCGGGCCGAGAGTTCGTGATCGATCGCTCCCCGGGCGGACTGCACCGCATGAAGGCCGGTCCCTGGATCACCGCCACCAAGGGCACCAAGGTGCCCATCGAAATCGCCATCGGCGAAACCCCGGGCGGCGTCTTTGACGTTTACCTGGCCATCGAAGTCGCCCGCTCGGGCTCACGCGTCAACGGGACGTTCGAAGGCGAAGGCACGCTCAAGCTCTTCCGCGTCAACGCCGATCCGCTCCCGAAGGAAATCGAAAATCCCGGACGTAAGCTGACCATCGACATGCAGGCCGAGGGCTGGATCTTCAAGACCGTCACCGGCCCCAGCCTCAGTCGCTGATCAACGGCCGAAGTAGAAAGCCGCGGCGTTGCCACCAAAGAGGCCGACCCGCTGCTGGTCCGTCAGGCCCCGCGCGTAATCATCCACCAACCGATACGCCTGCTCGTAGCTGCCCGCAAAGAGGCAGACGGGCCAATCGGAGCCATACATGAGGCGCGCCGGGCCGAAGGCCTCGAAAACGGTGTCGAGGTAGGGCCGGAACTGTTCCGCACGCCACGCTTGGTGGTCGGCTTCGGTGAGCATGCCCGAGACTTTGCAATGGACGTTCGGGAGCTTCGCCAGCTGCCGGAGCTGCATGGCCCATGGCTCGATGAGGCCAGCCTTGATGAAAGGCTTGGCGATGTGGTCGAGGACGAAGGGCTGCTCCGGGAAGTTCTCCGCGAGGCGAAGCGCCGCCGCGAGTTGCTTCGGGTAGATGAGGATGTCGTAAGTCAGGCCATAAGCGGCGAGCTTGGAAATCCCGCGCTGGAAATCCTGCCCCAACATGAAGGCGTCGTCCGGCTCTTCCTGCACGACGTGACGGACGCCGACGAACTTGGGGTGCCGGGCCAGACGCTCGAGGTCGGCCTCGACGCGATCGGACCGCAGGTCGACCCAGCCGACGACGCCTTTCACGTTCGCGTGCTTGTCCGCCAGACCGAGGAGCCAGTCCGATTCCTCCACCACTTGCCGAGCCTGCACCGCGATCGAACCGTCGAAGCCGAGCGGCTGTTGCAACGCGGCCAAGTCGTCCGGCAACCAACTACGGTGCAAGGGAGAGCCTGGCGGAATCCACGGATACTGCGCCGCGTCGTACGACCAGAAGTGCTGGTGGGCGTCGAGGCGCATGCGGTCAGACGACGTCGACGATGGCCTTGATCACGCCCGATTCCGGCTTCAGCCAAGTCGGGAAGGTCGCGATGAGGTCGGCGAACTTCGCGTGATGCGTGATCCAGGGCTTGGTATCGATGACCCCGTCTTCGATCAGTTTAATGATGCGGGCGAAGTCCTTGGAGAGCGCATTGCGGCTGGCCATGATGGTCAGCTCGCGGCGGTGCAGGTGCGGGGCGTGGGGGAAGGTGAGTTCCTGCTGGGTGATGCCGACGTAGACGACGCGGGCCGCGAACGCCGCATAGGCGAAGCAGCCGACCATCGACTTGTTGCTGCCGGTCGCGTCGATGACGACGTCGGCGAGCTGGCCGTTCGTGAGGGCCGCGAGCGCGGCGACCTCCGAGCCGTCGCCCTTGGCCAGGATGACGCCATCGACCTTCATGACGTCGGTGCAGAAGTTCAGGCGCTCGGCGTTCATGTCCATGACGACGCACCGGGCGCCGGAGACCTTGACGAATTCGACGGCGGACAGGCCGATGGGGCCGGAGCCGATGACGAGGACGGTCTCCCCGGCCTTAGGCGCCGCGCGGTCGACGGCGTGGCATCCGATCGCGAGGGTCTCGACGAGCGCGAGCTGGTCGTAGGAAAGCTTCGTCGAGACGTGGAGCTTGCGGGCGGGGAGCAGGAACTTCTCCGCCATGCCGCCATCGCACATCACGCCGAGGGTCTTATGGTTCTCGCAGCAATTGGTGAAGCCGCGGCGGCAGCTGTAGCAGGTCTGGCAATTGATGTACGGCTCCACGGAGCAACGGTCGCCCGGCTTCACGTTCGTCACGCCGGGGCCGACGGCGAGGACCTCCACGCCGAGTTCATGACCCGGGATGCGCGGGTAAGAATAGAACGGCATCTTCCCCAGGTAACCGCCGTAGTCCGTGCCGCAGATGCCGATGCGATGGACGCGCACGACGGCCTCACCGGCCGCAGGGGCCGGCGGTTCGGGAACATCAATCCAGGTGAACTGCTGCGGTTGGTCGAGTCGGAGGGCCTTCATCGGCTCAGTTGTTCTCCTTCAGGCCTTCGAGGTGCCCGAGGTTCTTCACCGGCGCGAAGATCGCTTGGACCTCCGCGAGCAGCTGCTGGTCGATCGGCTCGGCGGCCCACTTGGCCCAGTTCCGGATATTCGTCGGGTTGGCGCTACCCGACACGGTCGTGGCGATGTCGGGGTGCTGGAGGGAGAACTGCAAGGCGAGCTTGGCGATGTCGACGCCCTTGGCGGCGCAATGCGCCGCGGCGGCCCGGGCGGCGGCCTTCACGTTTTCGGGTTCCTTGAGCCATGCCGGCAGCGGGGCGTTGGTGAGCAGGCGCGCGCTGAACGGACCGGCGTTCATGACGCCGATGCCCTTGGCCTTGAGGTAAGGGACGGTCTCGTCGGCGAAGCGGGTATTCTGGAGCGTATACTGATTGTAGCTCAGCACGCAGTCGACGTCGGTCTGCTCGCAGATGAACCGGAAGATCTTCTGCGGATAGCCGCTGAAGCCGATGGCCTTGACCTTGCCGGCCTGCTTGGCCTTGCGGAGCGCGGGGATGGTCTCGTCGACGATCTGCTGCATCGGGACGAATTCGATGTCGTGGCAAAGGATGATGTCGAGGTGGTCGGTGCCGAGGCGGTGCAGGGACACGTCGATGCTTTCGGCGACGCGCTTGGCGCTGAAGTCGAAGTGCGCCAGGTCGTAGCGTCCGAGCTTCGTGCAAAGTTTATAGCTGGCGCGCGGGACGCCGCGGAGGGCGACTCCCAGGAGCACTTCGGAAATACCGCGGCCGTAGAACGGCGAGGTGTCGATGAAGTTGAGGCCACAATCGAGGGCGACCTGGACGGACTTGAGGGCGTCCTCGAGCGCCACGCTGCGGAACTCCTGGCCCAGCGAGGAGGCGCCGAAGCTGAGGATGGGGAGGTCGATCCCGGTCTTGCCAAGGGGGCGAGTCTTCATGGTGCGAAAATTCAGGCGGTGCGGCAACCGACGGTGAGGAGCACGTTGCCCCAGAGCGCTTGGTCGCCGGTTTGGATGGTCAGGATGTGGTCGGGCGATTCGACGGCCTTGTAGAAATCCCACTTCAGGATCGGCTGCAGCTCGAGCTTGAGGCCGGCGGCCGTCACTTCCTGGCGGAATTCAGCCCACACGGGCGGCTCCCCCTTCTGGGCGTAGGAGTCATCCGCGGGGATGCCCATCGTATTCACGGCGTCGACGGGGACGGCGCTGAGCAACGCCCGCAGGACTTGGGCCACCGTCGGGATGCCCGGCGAGAGGTTGAGCGAGACGAGCTCGGCGTTCGGGCCCTTCTTGCCCCAGACCGGGTAGTTGCCGTCGGCGATCAGGATGACCGAGTGGTGGCCGGCGCGGGCCAGGACTTCGGAGATCTTCGGATGGATGAGCTGGTGCTTGAGCATGGTCTTAGCGGGGTAAATGGGTGCGGATTGCCTGGATCGTCTGCGCGGCGGCGGCTTCGGAATTCGGCAGCGGCAGGATCTCGCCGGAAAGGTAACCCGCGAAGCCGATGGCGGTGAGCGCGGCGATGACGGAGGCCGTCTCGGTGTGGCCGAAACCGATGGCCTGGCGGTTGCTGTCGGCGAAGTGCACATGACCGACGTGCGGGCCACAGGCGCGGAGGGTCGCCGCGTTCGAGACTTCCTCGATGTTCATGTGGAACAGGTCGCACAGGAGCTTCACGTTGGGGATCCGGCGCGACTCCAGGAATTGCGCGGCGTCCAGCTGGCGGTTGAGCAAGTTGGTTTCGTACCGATTGAGCGGCTCGTAGAGAAGCGGTACGCCGTAGCGCCCGGCATGCGCGCCCAAATCGGCCAAAGCCTCGGCCAACCATGCCAAGGCCTGCTCGCGGGTGACGTCCCCTTCCGCCTTGCCCTGCATCGAGCCGATGATGGCCGGGGCGGCGAATTCCGCACCGAGGTCGATGATCGCGCGGATGAACTCGCGGGCCTGGCTGCGGATCGCCGGGTCGGCATGGGTCAGGTGCCACTTATGGACCAACCAACCGCCCCCGGTGCCGAAGGCCGCGGCCTTGAGCCCATGGCGCCGCAGGAGGGCATGGAGTTGCGGACAATCGACGGCGGCCGCCGCGGGGGCGAAGATCTCGATGGCATCGAAGCCGTGCTTCGCCGCGGAGGCCGCCGCGGACTCCAAGCCGTCCCAATAGACGAAGGGCCCGCCCTTGGCTTGGGCGACGAGCGAAACCGTGATCGCAGATTTAATCACAAGCGGACTTTGCCCGCACCGTGCAGGTGGGGCAAGTTCCGCTTAAACGACTTTAAACGAAAACCGGGGCTTACTCCGTCATTCCCTGCGAGGAGCGGCCCTTGACCAGGCGCTGCACCAAGGCGAAACGGAGGATCTGCTCCATCTTCGCGATTTCGACCGGGTCGATATCCTTCTGGCCACGGGCGGCCTCGACGGCCTCGCGGGCACGGGCCTCGGCGGTTTCGACGGCCTTGAGGTCGATCTTGGTTTCGTCGATCGCGGCTTCGGTCACGACCGACACCTTATCGGAGACGACGCGCACGAAACCTTGGTCGATGGCCAAGCGGCTGACCTTGCCGTCCAACATCACCAGGACCTCGCCGGCGGCGATGATCGCGGTGATGGGTTGGTGGCCGGGCAGGATGCCGATGCTGCCCAGGGACGTGGGCAGGGTCACGCCATCCGCCGTGCCTTCGTAGGCGCGACGATCGGGGGTGACGATTTCGACCGTGAGTGGCATCGGGGCTTATTTCTTGGACTTACCGGCGGCTTCGAGGACCTCGTCGATGCCACCCTTCATGTAGAAGTCGTTTTCGTTCACGTGGTCGAGCTCACCGGAGAGGATCATCTCGAAGCCACGGAGGGTATCCTCGAGGGCGACGTACTTACCGGGCGAGCCCGTGAAGATTTCGGCCACGTGGAACGGCTGCGAGAGGAACTTCTGGATCTTACGGGCGCGGAAGACGACGAGCTTGTCCTCGGGGGAGAGTTCGTCGAGGCCGAGGATCGCGATGATGTCCTGGAGATCCTTATAGCGCTGCAGGATGCCCTGCACGCCGCGGGCCACGCGGAAGTGACGGTCACCGACGACTTCGGGCGCGAGCGCGGTCGAGGTCGAGGCGAGCGGGTCGACGGCCGGGTAGATGCCGAGCTCCGCGATGCGGCGCTCGAGCACGACGGTGGAGTCGAGGTGCGCGAAGGTGTTGGCGGGAGCCGGGTCGGTCAAGTCGTCCGCCGGGACGTACACGGCCTGGAAGGACGTGATGGAACCCTTCTTGGTCGAGGTGATGCGTTCCTGGAGGTTGCCCATTTCGGACGCGAGGGTCGGCTGATAACCCACCGCGGAGGGGGAGCGACCGAGGAGCGCGGACACTTCGGAACCGGCCTGCGAGAAGCGGAAGACGTTGTCGACGAAGAGGAGCACGTCGCGGTTCTGCTCGTCGCGGAAGAATTCGGCCATCGCGAGGGCGGAGAGGGCGACGCGCATACGGGCACCGGGCGGCTCGTTCATCTGGCCGTACACGAGGGCGACCTTGGACTTGGAGAGATCCTTCTGGTCGATGACGCCCGCTTCGGACATTTCGTGGTAAAGGTCATTGCCTTCACGGGAGCGCTCACCGACGCCGGCGAAGACGGAGAAACCGCCCTGCTTCATCGCGATGTTGTTGATGAGTTCCATGATGACGACGGTCTTGCCGACGCCGGCGCCACCGAACGCGCCGACCTTACCGCCCTTCACGAAGGGACAGATGAGGTCGATGACCTTGATGCCCGTGCCGAGGAGCTCGGCGGACGTCGACTGCTCGGTGAGGGGCGGGGGCAGGCGGTGGATCGGGTAGCGCTTGCTGTGCTCGACCGGGCCGCGTTCGTCGACGGCGTCGCCGGTGACGTTGAAGATGCGGCCGAGGACGCCGTTGCCGACGGGCACGGTGATCGGAGCGCCGGTGTCGACGGCGTCACCACCGCGGACGAGGCCTTCGGTGGTGGTCATCGCGACGGCGCGGACAAGCCCGTTGCCGAGGTGCTGCTGGACCTCGAGGATGAGGCGCGTGTCCTTACCTTCGACCTTATAGTCGATCTGGATCGCGTTGTAGATCTCGGGGACCTTATCGACGGGGAATTGGACGTCGACGACGGCGCCGAGGACCTGGGTGATCGTTCCTTTAGTGCTCATGATATTTATAGAAGTGGGGGGAGGTGGAAATTACTGGGCGGCGGCGCCGGCGGTGAGCTCCAGGATTTCCTGGGTGATCGCGGCCTGACGGGCCTTGTTGTATTCGAGGGAGAGGGCGGCGCCGATCTTCTTGGC
>Ga0255117_1000003_pt1 | contig 115515 bp, 102 predicted proteins | sample Law_Atlam_RepA_8_2_FD_188583 | JGI IMG/M metagenome (GOLD analysis project Ga0255117, IMG submission 188583) | Freshwater microbial communities from St. Lawrence River, New York, United States - Law_Atlam_RepA_8h | ecosystem: Environmental > Aquatic > Freshwater > River | place: USA: New York...
TACGCCAACGTATACAAAGTGGGTGACAAGATCGGCCAGTTGATGATCATCCCTTACCCACACGTAGAGTTGGTAGAGACTGAAGAACTGGGTAGTTCAGACCGTGGTGAAAGTGGATTTGGCTCAACAGGAAAGTGATGAAAGGAACTATAGGTTTTAACACAACACGCTTCGGGGTTTGTCTCTATGCCAAGAGACAGCCCCTTAGGGAGCGCTACCGCTACAAGATTCTGGTACATGTACTGGTTCTTGAAGCAACACTTAAATTTAATCCGCCATGGAAATCAACATGAATAGCGGCCAAGTAGAGGTGATTAGCCCCTACGGTCGCATCTATTTGTATACTCATGATCATGCCGCCCGGCTGACCAATGACGTATACTCAGCCCTTGCTGCCGGTCAGCGCTGGGATGATGCAGACTATCTTGCAAAGATTGTATTCTGTCATATGGTACCACTGGAGTGCTGGGAACAAGACAGAGGTTACGGTATTGGTACACAGTTGTACGTTGACATAAACCTGCTGATTACAGTAGACACCGTCAAGCAACAAGTCACCATTACTTCAGCCAAAGACAAGTCGTTCAGATACCAGGGCACATTCCAGGAATTTGTAGAAGAGTATACCAGAGGTGCACAATTTTAAACTTTGAAAGTTTAAACTTTTGTATACATTTGTGGAGATACGTGGATGATTGACCAAAAGCTTTTGAAACGCAGTGTGGTAGCGGGTTTTAACGGGGGTTCGAATCCCTCTCTCTCCGCTGGTTGCACCTAACTCGTTGATAATCAATGGTTTTGTCAGTGTAAAACAGGTCATAAACAGTGATTCTTTTGTGGAGTTACGTGTATGGTTTGAAAATCTGAAAACTGTTCAAAAGCCCTGTCCACGCTATCATAGGTAAAAAATAAACCATATGATAGTATACTTCTTTACAAGACCTGGCAGAAGGGAACAGCGTTACCTGTACTGCAGGCTCACTTACAAAGGTAAGAATGCGGAGTTTAAACTGAACTATGTTATAACCCCTCTGGACAACCAGGTGGGTACGTACAAAGCTCAGGTCATGCAGGATCTGATGGAGCTGTTTAACCTACGCCTGATCAGGAACCTTACCACAGACCCCCAGGTTATTAAGCATCTGTACCTGAACAAAACGGAGGAGCACTACCTGCTGAAGCTCTATGAGGAATTCATGGACAAGAAGATCAAACCCAAGGTAGAGAAGAATGACCTGGGTAAAGCCACGCTGGAGAAGTTCATGTGTGTATACGAACACCTCAAAGACTTTCTCAACAGCCGTGGCAAAAGCGACATCAACCTGTTGCTGGTTACCGCTTCCTTTGTCGAAGAGTTTGATGACTTTCTCAGGCAGTTCAACGGGCATAACACCGCTATGAAAAACCTTTACAGGCTAAAGGCTGTGACTACCTATGCCTATAAAGTAAAGCGCTACATCACCGAGGACCCGTTTGCGGGTAAGCTCCTTACCCTTAAGAAAGTATCACCTGTGTACCTCACAGAAACGGAGCTTAAGATGCTCATTGCTAAAACGATGGCGATGCCAAGACTGGAGCATGTCAAGGACTTGTTCTTGTTCCAATGCTTTACCGGCCTGGCTTACGCTGACATGCGCAATCTAAGGAGAGAGTGGATAGATCAGATGATAATCAAAACTACCAGGCAAAAAAGTGGAGAACCAACACTTGCATTTATGTATCAAACTGCACGCAACATATTGGAAAAATACCACTACAAATTGCCAATAGTTTCAAATCAGAAAATGAATGCGTATCTTAAGGAAATCGCAGACATTTGTTGCATATCTAAGAAACTCACCACGCACGTAGCACGACACACATACGCAACAACCGTAAACTTAAAAAATGGTGTATCATTGCAAACAGTTCAAAAGTTGTTGGGTCATGCGACAATCAAACAAACGGAACACTATGCACGTTTGGATGAAAATGACATACGTTTGACGTGCAAAAAGGCAAGTAAGAAAGTAAACAAGCTGTACAATTTACCTGCACAGCTACAATTTTTTGACACACAAATTCCAGTTAATGGCAAAGAAGAAAATCAGTGATGTTCAACTCAAAGTTCTAAAGGACATGGTTACACAAGGCATCACACCAGAAGAGATTAGTAAACATTTTGGCATTGCAGTAAGCAGTGTACACAATTACAAGCGCCAGCTAAAAGATGCCGGTGTAAGTATTCCTGACATCAGGGGTAAAAAACCTTCTGACAAAGATGGTCCCGCGGTAGAAACACTTCATGCTATTACTCCTGCCAAGAACGCCCCCGGATTTACCGTGATCATAAACGGTATCTCTATCTACGTAGCCAACTCCGCCAAGCATGTGTCTGTCGGTCCTGACACCCTTACCGTAAGCTTCTAAAGTTTTCTCTGCATATAAATTGCACAAGCCATCTCCGAAAAGGGATGGCTTTTTGCTGTGCATAATTAATTATAGCAATGTAGTGGCAAAGATGTAGAAGTGTTCATATATTTGTAGACCTACCTCTACAGTTTTGGTATACTTTAGTGACTAGTTTTTAGACTTGCACTATGTTATATCAGCTACCCAACGGTAAGTGTGTGGAATTGACCATAGAGCAGTTCTTGCGGATGACAGATGAAGAACTGAAAGGAATGGTAGCCTTCAATGCTGGGGATGAGGTCAACGACCCGTTTGCCCTGAGTGTTTTGCGCTACGGTCCTCATCACCTGAGTGAGGATGTAGAGGACGTTGACGATTACAAAGAAGTCCCTCTTTCTGATCTTACGGAAGTTGACCTGGAAGAAAAGCTTTATGATGATGACTTCATAGACTTTGACAACCTGGAAACCTAACTGTATTGCATATACGGTTAGTCACTGTAGCATTACGCTGCCTGAAAAAACTATGCACCTATGCAAGCTAAACCTAAAATGTGCGCAGGTTGCAGTGAGCTCAAGCCTATATGGAAGAACCATGAAGGTAAGAAGTACTGCAAGGACTGCTGGCACAAACAAGATGTCGTAAAGACACCCTCCCAACGCAGGCCACTGAAGCCTGTCTCTGACAAGAAAGACGTCCTGGATGTCTTATACTCAAAAATGCGCAAGGAATTCCTGGAGAAACCAGAGAACGCCACCTGTCGCGCCAAGCTGCCCGTATGCCAGGGTGGATTTAAACAACAACTCACCGTACATCACACCAAGGGTCGTGGCAGGTATTACCTGGACGCCACCACCTGGGTGCCGTTATGTATGGCATGCCACCGCTGGGTCGAGGAACACCATGCGGAAGCCAAAGATATGTTCCTATCACAACACAGAAATTGACTATGAAAAAGTTTATTGGTTACTACATCATTGGTGCGCAAAATCAACAAGACGCACAAAGCGAAAAAGGATTGTTGTTATGGACAACAGTTAAACCCAGCTGGTTTAAACGTACACTGAATCGTGTGCTGTTAAACATCTATTGGGTAGACAAAGAGCGCTACAGCGCTGAGAAAGAAAGTAGAAATCCTGATGTCCAGTTACATAAAGTACGCTGGAGCAAACAACCAAACGAAAAATAATGATAAGCACAGGATCATCTAAACGTGAGATGATCCAGCAGGAGGCCCTGGCAGCCACAGTGGGTAAATACCGCTGTGGTCTTGCCGTCTCTATGGGTGTAGGTAAAACATACATTGGCTTGCAGCACATGCAGCGCGAGTATACCTATGCTCAACAGATGGGCACTATCCCCAAGTTCCTGGTAGTGGCACCCAAGGTGGCCATATTCCAGAGCTGGAAAGACGACGCTGAAAAGTTTGGCCTCGATCACCTGCTGGAGTTCATCAATTTTACAACGTACATATCGCTGTCCAAACAGCACAATGACTATACCTGTATCTACCTGGACGAATGTCACAGTTTGTTATACAGCCATGAATTCTACCTGGGCACGTTCCCTGGTCAGATCCTGGGATTAACCGGTACACCACCGCGCTACAAAAATTCTGAAAAGGGTGAGATGGTCAGCAAGTTCTGTCCCATTGCATACAGCTACATCACTGACGATGCAGTTGATGACAAGATCCTTAACGATTACAAGATCATTGTACACCAATTGGAACTGTCCACTCAGAAGAACTATCCTGTCAAGACAAAGACAGGTGGGCAGTTCATGACCTCTGAGCAGGATCATTATGCATACTGGACCAATCGCATTGCAGATACCACCAATTTTGCACAGCAAAAGATCTTTCGCATCATGCGCATGAAAGCCATGATGGAGTACAGAACCAAGGAGAACTACAGCAAGGCATTGCTTGACATGATCCACGACAAGTGTATTGTGTTCTGTAATACTACTGAACAGGCCGACCGCATCTGCCGCGACAGCTACCACTCTAAAAATCCTGACAGTGAAGACAATCTCATTGCGTTCAAGGATGGCCAGATTGAGCAGCTTAGCTGCGTGTTGCAACTCAGCGAAGGTGTGAACATTCCAAACCTCAAAGCAGGTATTATCCTGCATGCGTACAGCAATGAACGCAAGAGTGCACAGCGAATAGGCAGGTTGCTTCGCCTTAATCCTGATGACAAGGCTGTGATTCACATACTGATGTACCGCGGTACGCAGGATGAGCAGTGGGTGCAGGAAGCACTTAAGGATCTGGACCCTGAGAAAATAAGTTATACGTACTCTATGATTGACTGATATGCAGAACGCTACAGTACATTACATCAAAAAAGATGGACAGCTGGTACTCGCATCCGACCGTGATGCGGGTGCCCTCAAGCTGTTCAACATGTCTCTCAAAGAGGGCGACACCATTGAGGTGTATTTGACAAAAACAGACGGCAACAAGAAGACTCTTGGTCAACTGGCCAAGATCCACAAGATGATACGTGACCTGGCCAACTTTACCGGCAATGATTTTGACGATTTGAAGGATGAAGTTAAACGACGGGCAGGTCTCTATGTCATCACAGGGACAGATGAAAAAGGCACAGAACTCAAAAGCTTTGCAGAATGCTCCAAAGAAGAGATATCCTCAGCCATTGAGATCTGTGTACAGCTCGGTCACCTTGTGGGTTTCTACGCTGATTAAAGCTCAGAGTCAAGCATGTCTCGCAGTTCTTCTGCAGTGACTTGCTTGATGAATCCCTGTTCTTTTGCCATGGCTTCAAACTCTTTGCAAAGAATGAGCATGGTTTCATAGTGCTTCACCCAGTCTTCTGTAATCGTTTGGTTACGGATCTGATCATGAGCACCGTTGATCTGTTCGGAGTTCTTGCCTTTCACAAAATGGGCAGTTGCCTCCTGAATACGACGATAGTAACCTGAGCTCATCTTGACGCTGACTACAGCTTCCTGCGTAATCACGTCAAAGCGTTGTTCTGATTTTGGAGTTTCCATGTAAACTTAAGATAGATATTGTTCTACAAATGTAAACGTAAATTAATCTGACTCTACAAACATGACACAAAATGTTACAGTAAATCATGAAGAGGTTGTAAAAAAGCTCTCCAGTATGCTTAAAGACTCCGGCTGGCACAATGTGCTTAAGGGTTTCCTGGTTTCTGAGGATTTCAAAAATATCCTGATGACCTTAAACACCATGGTCAATGACGGACAGCGGTTCACACCACCGCTCAAACAGGTGTTCAGGGCATTTCAAGAGTGTCCATACGATCAGTTGCGTGTGGTTGTAGTGGGCCAGGACCCTTACCCCCAGTTGGGAGTTGCGGATGGCATTGCCTTTTCATGTGGCAACACTAAAAAACCTGAAGCATCACTACGCCACATTCTAAAAGCTGTAAATGAAACAGTGTACAGCGGTAAACTAGACATAAAAGAAGTTGATCCTGATCTGACACGCTGGTCAAACCAGGGAGTACTTATGCTTAACACGGCTCTGACAACCGAGGTAGGCAAGATAGGTAAACACTTTGACATATGGCAACCTTTTATTGCATATCTCATAGACATGCTTAGCAAGAACGACCGCTCGCTTGTATGGGTATTCATGGGTAAACAAGCCCAGGCACTCTCAGATATGGTGGATGATCATCATACGGTGCTTACCTGTTCACACCCTGCGTCTGCTGCATACCAAAAACAACAGCTATGGAACTGCAACGACGTATTCAACAAGGTGAACGAAGCGCTGATTCATGATCCCATTGTGTGGTAAAAAGTTATGAACACCGCTCAATTTTTTTGTAGAGGTAAGTTGCAATAGCTCTACAATATGCATATCTTAGCAAACTCTTTTCCGCATATTTAATGTATTCACCAACGCCTGCTGGAACCGCCAGCACCACTAAATCCGTCTCTTCAAAACCCTGGAAGAAGTACACGGAAATCATGCAACAGGGTATTGACTACATATCCTCCCGCGCAAAGGGAGAGATTAAATCCTTAAGGACTCAGTGGGAAGGGTTCAACAAGATCGGACTCAACGGTATTGAGTGGCAATCGCTTTACGTACTGGCAGCCAGACCGGGCGTAGGTAAGACATTGATTGCATCCTCACTTACCCGTGAGTTGCAACGCCTCAACAAAGACCAGGACTTTGCAGTGCTGCACTTTCAGTTTGAGATGCTGGGTCGCAACATTGCATTGCGTGAGTTGTCCAGTGCCAACCGTTTGAACATCCGTTATCTGCAAAGTTCAGGAGATGACGACATGCCACCGCTTACTGCAAGTGATATGAAAAAACTCACTGACTATGTAGCTACGCAGGGACACCGCCAGGACTATGTCATTGACACGGCCCTTACGGTAAGCGAGATGCGCAAAGCCCTTATTGATTTTTACAAAGACGTAAAAAAACCTTTTGTGGTTACACTGGACCATACGCTCCTGGTTAAACAAAGCGGAACAGAGACCAGTCGCCAGCAAACATTGCAGAACCTGGCAACCATGCTGACAGAAATGAAGAACGCTCTTCCTGTTACCTTTCTGATCCTCACCCAGCTTAACCGTGAGATCGATGACCCTGAACGCCAGCGACCTGGCTCGTTGAGCAACTACCCTACAGAGGCGGACGTGTATGGCTCTGACTACCTGCTGCAATGTGCAGACGTCATGGTGGCATGGAACCGTCCTGCCAAGTACAATCTGAGTATCTATGGTCCGCTGAAGTACATCATCACTCCTGATGATAAGTTTCTGCTGGCCATGCACGTACTCAAAAATCGTTTTGGTGACACCGGTATCCAATGGTATCGTGCAGAGTATGCACTGATGACCGTCACAGAGACCGCCACACCGCATCAACAACCTAGAAAGTAAACAGTTACACGTATGAGTTACACAAGTACTGAATCCAAAAAACACATCACGGAAATCACCGCAGAGTGGCGCCCGTTTTGGCAAACGGTGTTTGACACACACCCCAACACCAACCCATTCTTTTCCGCCAAGCTTTGCTATATGGGCAAAGAGTTCAGCGGAGGTTCATCGCGTGAGGAATGCATTCGCTTCTTCCCCAATGAACTCAACAATGAAGACGGTGTATACTGTGAGTTGTTCAATTGGGAGCAAGGACACTACCATGAAGGCTACAGGGTGCTTTATCATCTGCCCTATGACCCGCACTGGAGAACAAGCCCTGACTACAAAGAGGTGACTACCACTGCATCCGGTGCCAAGCTGACCACACCTACCTATGTGGTAAAGCTTAGCCACCTTAAGCAAGTGAACAAGACAACCGTAAAGGCACTCGTGCCTGAGATGACAAGTAAAGAAGCAGCGACGCCCGATCTTTTTTCAGCCAAGATTGAGGACCTGCTTGACGAAGAAAAGTACACAGAAGCGTACAGCGAGATGGATGATGATCACTACACCAAGATGACCATCCGCGACCTGTACTGCATCATGCAGAACGTTCCTTTGTCCAACAAGAAATGGCTGAATCAACTTATTCATAAAGGTAAACAATGGCAGAATCAAAAGTAGCAGAAAAGAAAACGGTGGTTGGAGCTGATATTCCACAACCAGAATTTGTGTTGCCCACTAAGAAAATCAAAGCTGTGTCACAGAATCCCAAGAACATGATCATTTTCAGTAAGCCCAAGGTGGGTAAGACCACATTGCTGGCCACGCTGGATGACTGTTTGATCCTGGATTTGGAGAACGGCTCTGATTATGTGGATGCGATAAAGCTGAAAGCTCACAGTATCTCTGATATCGTGAAGATTGGTACGCTTATCATCTCACAAGGCAGACCTTACAAATACATTGCGGTAGATACCATCACCGCGCTGGAAGAAATGTGCATCCCGTATGCAGAGGAGTTGTACAGCAAGACTCCGATGGGTAAGAACTGGTTCACGGATGGTAAGACAAAGTATGGCTCGATCACTAACATGCCTAACGGTGCAGGTTACCCATATCTTCGCCAGGCGTTTGAGAAAATCATTGCTTATATCAAGACGCTTGCTCCACATGTGATCTTGCTGGGTCACGTAAAAGACACGTTGCTGGAGAAAAACGGTACAGAGTTCAACGCACTTGACTTGCAACTTACCGGTCGCATCAAGAGCATTACGGCTGCGTATTCAGACGCCATCGGTTATCTGCACAGAAAGGGTGACAAGAACATCCTGAGTTTCAAAACAACTGACGAAGTAAACTGCGGTGCCCGTCCTGAGCATCTGCGCAACAAAGAGATTGAGATCTCAACCATTGACAAAGACGGCAACATGACTGTTGACTGGAGTAAAATTTTCATAGACTAAAAATCATAATTAACAACGAGTATGTTTAAAGCATCAAACTTCAACCCCAACGCGGGTTCTAATGTACCTAAAATCTTAACACCAGGTACCCACTACTGTCGCATCATTGAGATGAAATTGGACACGCCTCCATATGATCCTCAGGCGTACAGCATCAACTTGCTTTTGGAAGGCACCGACCGTGGTGATGATTTCCAGGGTGTAGCTATTGACAAACACCGTCCGGAGTTAGGGACGTACCGTGGCCAAATTGCCAACGTGCGTTCAGGACGCTATCCTTTCTCAACCTATACCTACCAGGGTAAGGAAATTCAGCGCGACGAGCAGATCTTCCGTTGGGTAAACAACCTTGCCAAGCAGATGGGTATGTTGGAAAAGATGAATGCAGACGGTGTGCAGGCAGAGACCATTGAGGACTATGTATCTGCCGTTGCCAAGTATTTGACTGACCCTGAATTGTGGGCATACTTCACCGTTGGTGGCCAGGAGTATTTCACAGACGGGTATGACAAACCAAACTACCGCATGTTCTTCCCAAAGAACGAAGGCAAGTTGTTCCCATTCTCAGCATTGGAGAATGACGACCGTCAGCCGCTGAACCTGTTACCATTTGACCGTGAGAAGCACATCATCGCAGACAAGAACCGTCCACAGGAGGGTGCTGTTGAAAGCGTGAGTGGCTTCGGTGGCCAAGCTGATCCACTTGGTGGATTAGGTTCTGCTCCTTCAGCAGGTCTTGGTGACTTACAGTTGCCATAATCAACTTAAGAATAACGTAAGGGGGAGGGTGAATGCTCTCCCCTTTTTATTCTCATCACATGTTCTCAAGTAAAAGCTTTATAGATGATGTGCATGCTGTGCCTGCGCACTGGATCTTTGAGACCTACCTGGGTCTTGAACCGCTAAGCGGCCAGCGTGTACGTATTCATAGCATGTTCAACCTTGCTGACAAAACCCCGTCCATGTTTATCTACTACAACAAGGACGCAGAAGCGTATCGCTACAAATGTTTCTCTACCGGTAAAGGTGGTAGTGCCATCGATTTGATGATGCATATGTGGAGCATGAACTTTGCCCAGGCAGCAGAGCGTATCATGACCGACTACAGCCACTATATCAAAACGGGACGACGCTGTGACACGCGCATCATTGAACATGCCAGCTGGAAGGTTGCTGATTTCACAGAACGTAGCTGGACAACAGCTGATGCAGAGTTCTGGAGCCCGTACAATATCTCCAGTCAGTTGCTGGAGCGCTATAACGTACGTCCACTGGAACGATATGTCATGAGCAAAACCATGGATGATGGTATCCAGGTACAGGAGTTTGTGGTAACCAACCGCAACATCTATGGTTACTTCACCGCAGACGGTGTGCTGTACAAGATTTATCAGCCTAAGAACAGAGAGCGCAAGTTCATCAAGATCTGTGATTACCTGCAAGGTGAAGACCAGTTGCAGGGTCACCGTTACCTGGTGATTGCCTCCGGTCTTAAAGACTGCATGAGTTTGCAAAGCCTGCCGCTGCTCAAAGTGGACGTAATCGCCCCTGACTCTGAGAACACAATGATTTCAGAGGATAGGATCCTGGAGTTCAAAGAACGTTACAGTGCAGTGGTGACCATGCTTGATTCTGATCAGGCGGGTATTACCAGCATGCATAAATACAAAGAACTCTACGGCCTTCCTTATGTATACCTGCCTAAGGAAAAGGATGTGAGCGATATCATCAAAGTGCACGGTGCACGCAACGCGCTGCACTATATTGTCCCTATACTGGACCGTGCGGTAAATAGTTATCAAGGTTTACAAAATAATTTTGTAGACCAGGAACACACATTGTAGAGGTTGATTATATTTGTACACGCTTATCCCCTATGAACAACTGGATTTATGTACCCTCTGGTGATGAGATTACCAAGGTGCACCAACTGCCTAATCATGAAGCCACTGTTGGCTTTGTCTACAAAATTACTAACCTGAAAACAGGTAAGTTCTACATAGGCCAGAAGAGCCTATACCATTCACGCAAGAAAAAGATATCTGCCACTGAGAAGCGTCTCACCGGAACCCGCAAAAAGTTCCGCATAGAGATCAAAGAATCAGACTGGTTGCTGTATCACGGGTCCTCCAAGGATCTCAGTGAAGACATCAGTAAGCTGGGCAATAAGTATTTCAAGCGTGAAATCCTGGAGCTGTGTTGCTCCAAAAAATATCTGTCCTACTGCGAGCTCAGTTGGCAGGTCAAGCTTGACGTCTTGAAAAAAGAAAGCTACAACGGTAACATCCTGGGCCGTTACTTCAACCGGGATATGGAAAACTGCAATTAACTATGGCATCATCGCTAACCAAGTCCTTTGTAGCGCCACCTCCTGTGAGCGAGCGCTATCAGAAAGAAGATGAGTTCTTCAATAAGCCATTCCTGATGTCTTACTCTGGACTCAACAGACTACTATACAGCCCTGCGCTGTTTTACCAGCACTATGTGCTGAAGCAACGAGATGATACCACCGACCAGAATATGATTGAGGGTAGCCTCATTCACTGTCTGCTCCTTCATCCTGACAATTTTGACAACCAGTTTGTGTTGTCTGTACAAGATCCACCCAGCGATAATCCACGCAAGGTTCTTGACACCTTGCTTGTACATCATAAAGAACTTAAGGCACATGGTGACACGCGCATTGAACTTTCTGAGTTTGGTGACGCCATCCTGGACATCCTGCGTGACATGAACTTGTATCAGTCTTTGAAAACAGATGCACAGCGCCTGGAGAAAATGATCACACCAAGACATGACGAGTACTGGAAGTATCTTACAACCATGGAAGGCAAGATCGTTGTAGGCCAGGAGACCTATGAGTTCTGTAAAGCCGTGGTAGAAAAGATCACCGCCAATCCTACAGTGATGGACCGCATGGGTTACTTTGGTGACAGCTTCAACGGCATTACCAAAGAGAACGAGAAGGAAATCATCAGCTTTCCTGAAGGTTTGCCTTTTGGCTTGCGTGGTTTTGTTGACAACCTGGTGTTTGATCCGCAGAACAAAGTCATCCGCGTCAACGACGTAAAAAAGACCAGCAAGGATCTCAACAGTTTTTCTGACAGCATTGAATACTTCCGCTACTGGTTACAGGCAGCAATGTACGCAATGCTTGTAGAAGACCAGTACTTGTCCAAGCCGGAGTATACAGGGTGGAGCGTTGAGTTCAGGTTTATCGTCATTGACCCTTACATGCAAATCGCGCCTGTTAAAGTGAGCGAAGAAAAGTTGAACCAATGGATCAGTGATACCAAGGAGAAGTTGAATGAAGCTGCTTACCATTTCAGTAAGCGTGACTTTAGCTTACCCTTCCAGTACCTGATTCATGAAGAGGTAACACTATGATATCTGAGATCTATAGAAAGTATTTTCAAAAGTCCTACACATTTTTGTACCCGCTACTTGGATTCCACAAAACTAAGCACCCCAAGCCTGACCAAACCTTTGTGTCATGGACTGGGGTGTTTGGCACTGGTGATCGCAAGTTGATCTGCGTATTTGAAAAAGAGGACACGGATGCATGGCGCAAGTTTGAAAGTGAGGTATTGATTACCCACAAGTTCCTTGACCACTGCACACCCATTGATGACAAGAATATTGCATATGTGTTTGACTTAAACAGCATTGCAGAAGATTACGACAACTTCATAAAAGGCAAGTACTCTCGCATGAGCGCAGAGGCCAAGAAGATACTTACTGACTATTATGGTGTACACACTCCAGAGTGGGTGTACATCGAGAGCTTCCTGTTTCCAGAGAAGTACTACAAACAATACGCTGACATACTGGCCATCGAGGAAGAACTCCTCCGTGAAGTGGGTGAGCTTTGTGAGATGTACGACCCTGTACAGGAAGACTATGCTAACTCTGAATTAATAACCAACAATCCTTAACAGCTATGCAAAACATGCTTGCTTACAGTACCGACTGGTACGGACACAAGACGTTCCGTCTTATGCCAATCACTAACGACTGCCCATTTGTAGAGGCAATCTATGACCCATCTACTAAGGTGCTTGCCATCATTGGTAAGACCAACGTGGAAAAACCACTGATGCTCCCTAAGCTAAACGACAAGGGGCAAACCATGCCTATCAAAGGTGCTGAGCCCGGACGCGTAGTAGAAGAGCGTCGCATCATGAACACGTTCACAGAGTACTACATGGACAACATGGGTGATATCACCTCGTTCATTGAGCGCTTTGTAGTAAACAAAGATGCTGAAGTAATCAGTGAAACATTGTTTCCAAGTCCTCAACAAGCCGTAGAGTCTATCCAGCAACCTGAACAAGCGCAGTAATTATGAGACAGCGAAAGTTCTGGGTAATGGACTATGAGACCATTGTCAATTCTTTCATCGCTGTGTTTGAGGATGTCTTCAGTGAGGAGCGTAAAGTCTTTGTGGTAGGCCCCTATCAGAATGATATGCGCTCCTTCACGGAGTTCCTCATTGAATCACGCGTGAGTGGAGACTGGCACTTTGGTTTCAACAACCTTGCGTTTGACGCGCAGATAACGGAATACATACTGGCAAACCAGGAAATGTTCTGCCGCAAAGATATAGATGCGGATACATATACGACGGTGATATACCAGTACGCTCAATCTGTCATTGAGAAATCCAGAAACGGTGAGTTCCTCGACTACCCAGAATTCAAACTGTCCATACCCTGTGTGGATATCTTTAAGCTTAACCACTGGGACAACCGCGCCAAGAGCAGCAGTCTGAAGTGGATACAGTTCTCTATGGACTGGCACAATGTGGAGGAGATGCCTCATCCACACTATGAAGTTGTCCGCGATCTTAGGACAACTGAAATGATTGTCAGCTATTGTATCAATGACGTGCAAAGCACCAAGTCGATCTTCAACAGGACCAGCCCCAAGGGTGAGAAGGTCATGTTCTCCCAGATCAACCTGCGTGCAGAGCTCAGCAAACGATACAACATCAAGCTGTACAGTGCATCTGAGCCACGGATATCCAAGGAGATCTTCCTGTATTTCCTAAGCGATAAGCTTGGAAAAGACAAGAAAGTGATACGCAACATGCGCACCCACCGTGACCAGGTGGTGGTTCGTGACATCCTGCTACCCTATATCAAGTTTGAGACACCCGAATTCATCGCGGTGCACAACTGGTTCAAAGCCCTTACCATTGACACTACGGTGGACATGGATGAGCTGGAGAAGAAGAAGGGTCCCAAGTACAGGATGAACTACCGCAAGGTCCCCACCGATTACGCACTGGGTGGTCTGCATGGTTGTATTGCATCAGGCATATATGAAGCAAAAGATGGTAAAAAGATCATGTCTGCGGACGTAACCAGCTTCTATCCTAACCTGGCCATCAGAAACAAATGGTCGCCAGCACATCTGCCTAAGCATGAATTCTGTGAACTGTATGAATGGTTCTTTGAGGAACGTAAAAAGTATGACAAGAAAGATCCGCTCAACTACCTGTTCAAGATTATCCTGAACGCCACCTACGGCCTGAGCAAGGACAAGCACTCGTTTTTGTATGACCCGGAGTTTACCTTCCGCATTACCATCAACGGTCAGCTCCTGCTCAGCATGCTCTATGAGATGCTTGCCACCCGGATACCTGGGGCGCAACCGCTCATGCAAAACACCGATGGTTTGGAGTTCATGATAGATGAGGAACACGAGGAGCTGTTCTATCAAATATGCAGGGAGTGGGAAACCATGACCAACCTGCAACTGGAGACAGTCGAATACAGCAAGATGATCATTGGCGATGTCAACAACTACATTGCTGTATTCAAAGATGGCAAGACCAAGTGCAAGGGTCGCTTTGAGTTTGATGAGCTCGCCCTGCATAAAAACAAAAGCATGCTTATCATTCCCAAAGCGTGGTATGCATACTTCATACACGGCACAGATCCCAAAGAGTTTGTACAAAACAACAGGGACATTCATGACTACTGTGCAGGTGCTAAACTAAAAGGCGACTGGTTCTTCATACGTCAGTTTGTGGAAGACGGTCTGTATAAGGAGGAGACACTCAAGAAACTGGTGCGCTACTACAACTCCCGCAAGGGATCCAAATTGCTGAAAGCCAACCCTGACGGTCGGTCTATGCAGTTGGAAAGTGGCAGCATACACCAGACCATTTTCAACAAGTTTCAGGAGAAAACCTGGGAGGAGTATGATGTGGATGAGAAGTACTACCTGGACAAGATCTATGACGAGATCGCCAAGATAGAAAAACAAGCATCTGTGTTACCCGCACATTTAGTAAATCAACAATTAAGTCTGTTTTAACATTATGAAAAGGACAATCAAAGGCATGCCAGCGTATGCTACCATCATAGGCGCTCCGCTGCCTGAGCGTACAAAATCTTATACACCCATATCTCACACACAGGTTATCAACCGTGTGAGAAGCGAGATCACCAACGCTGGGTTTGTCATTACTGGTGAAGACTATCGTTGTTCCAACAACGGTGACATTGCTACTGGTTCATTCCGCATCAACTACAAAGAAGACATGGATATTGAACTGGCGGCCAACTTTATGAATTCTTACAACAAGCAGTATGCCTTCAGGTTCAACCTGGGCGGCATGGTGAAGGTCTGTATGAACGGCATGATGATTAACAACAGCAAGTTCGGTGCGTACCGCAGGGTGCACACCGGCACTGCTGATGTGTTGGCTGAAGGCCACATCGCGGAGTACATCCGCCAATCTGACGAATACTGGCGTACCCTGGTGCGTCACAAGGACAACATGCGTGATCGCAACTTGACCAGGACAGACCGTCATCACATCCTGGGTACACTCTTCTTTGAAGAAAATGTACTCAACGGGATGCAGATGGGTATTGTCAAGAGTGAGATGAACAAACCCAGCTTTGATTACAAAGTAGACCCTGAGTCTGCATGGGCACTGTACAACCACATTACTTTGGCACTAAAAGAAGGTCACCCTGCTGACTGGATGAATGACCAGGGCAAAGTACACCAGGTGTTTGACAACCTCTTATACCTGGAGCCTAAGACTGCGGTTCTGCCTACAGGCGAATCACTATTGCTGATCCCAAGAGTTGAAGAACTGGCGGCTGAAGCTGGATTTTAAATACAAATCAGAGATGCCGGTTACAGATGGTTACAATTTGTAACCGGTTGTCTCTTTATCTACTACCTATGAAAGAAGACGTAATCTATGAGGAGTTCTGCAAGGTAGCAGAGCGACCCTCCCGCACCAACAAAGTGTACTTACTTATGCGATACCTCAGGCTGAAGTATCGCATTACGATTGACAAATACAGCCTGGTTAAACGCATTAAGACTTACAACAAATGAACACCAACCTCATTGGCATCTCTGGCAAAATTGGCAGTGGTAAGGATACCGTTGCCCGCATCATACAGTACCTCAGTTTAGAACCTGAGATATACAGTATGACCAACGGTGATATTATCGCTGACCTTGAGCACAACGGCTATGTAGCACGTGGCTCTCATTACAAAATCAAAAAGTTTGCAGGTAAGCTTAAGCAAACTGCTTCTTTATTGACTGGCATTCCTGTAGAAAAGTTTGAAGACCAGGAGTTCAAGAAAGAATACCTGGGCCCTGAATGGAACTACTACACCGTTTCTCTTATCATGAACGGTCAACTCATACAACAGTCCGGTCGCTTTGTGAAAAAAGAAGAAGCAGAAGCAGCTGTTGCTATCATGAAAGAATCTTTTGGTACATTGAATATCGAGTATGTGGTTGGTATGCAGCGGATGACAGTGCGCCAACTGTTGCAGGAACTGGGTACAGAAGCCATGCGCAAAGGATTGCACGAGAACGTGTGGGTTAATGCACTGATGGCAGACTACAGGTTTCCTAAACTGTCACAGTATAACCCCAGCTATTGGATCGTTACAGACGTGCGTTTTCCCAACGAAGCTGAAGCAATCAAAAATCATAACGGATTACTATTGCGCATAGATCGTCCTGAACGTAAACAAGATGATCATCCTTCTGAGACAGCTCTTGATGATTATCCATTCACACACGTAATCGTCAACGACGGTGACCTGAACGACCTGATCAACAAGGTCAGAAAACTAACGACAGAACTTAACATCATTGAACAATGAGACATTACATTTTAGATACCACTGATGACAGCATCAAGTATTACGTAGACGAACTTATTGATGACCAGACAGGCTTGGACGTATGTCGCCTAAGTTACAGCAACAGCAACGACTGGAGCGAACATGTCAGAGGTCTGACCATTCTGACAGTGACCAATGACGGTAACGGGTTCAAGATCAAATGGGAGGAAAAGCCTAAGAAGAACTACCTGGATTACAGCCAGATGCGTGAACTTCAACTGGTGCTTTCCTTTATACAGCACATAGATCCTGTTGACAACAACGTCATGATTCTGAAGCACGAGGAACTGACACGTCTATGAACACAAAGCCCCCACCGTTGTGAGGGCCTTGCGGAAGAAACCAACTATAAATAAACTACTGAAGTAGTCTTTTTTTAAATGCTTTTGAGCATCTCTACCATCTTAGGATGAGGATAGATGTCTATCTTATCTTTTCTGACAGAGTTGTGGGTAAACACTCCTGCCTCTCCTTTGAGAGCGCGGGGTGTTACGTCCCATATGTCCTCATCATAAGTCAGAGGTATGCCGTATTTGTTTTTCCACAACAACAACAGTTGCTTTACAGATTCAATCTGTTTATCCGTGTAGTTGTGAAAGTACTTATTTCCTTTGTATGGAGTAGCTAATTCACATACCTCATCCGCAGGAACTTCCTTACCTACATAGTTATAAAATTTACCTTTCTTAAGTGTAAGCTGTCCCCAGTTGCAAATCTCTATGCCAATGCTGATTTTGTCCAATGCTTTATACGGCACCTTGTAGTCTTTGAATACTTGTTCCTTGACGCCCAGGTGGTACGCCCAGAACTTAGAAGGAAAGCCTTGCACGATTTGACCGTCCAGTTCAGGTTTACCCTTGAGTTTACCAGTGATGGTAACGCAGGTTGCGATACGTTCAGGATTGTTAGCCCAGCTTTTAAACACCGCTTCACCATCTGCATTGCCTGCCGTGTGGTGAATATAGATCTGGCGCTTAGGATGTTCCTCCTGCAAATACTGCGTGGCAGGGAATTCAACTTGTTTGAGGTTCATAGGGTTAGCGTTTAAAGGATATCTTCCAGTAAGATGACAGCGAGTACGTCATGACACCTCTTGTGTCAAGGCCTACGCTTAAGCCAAACACCTGGTCTTTTTTATTCTTGAACAACATCCCTGCCTGCACACTGGATATAGCAACAGGATAGGTGGCACCAATGGCACCACCCACAAACACCTGTCGCTTAGGTGGTAGAGGAATAGTCTTAGTGATAGTAATCGTAGGGATCTTGTAATTATGGATATACATACGTTCTGCAAGCATGTTCTTGCGGACGGTATCTGTCAATACCAGTGTGCCTATAGAGTCAATGTATATGGTGTCACGATAGATGTTTTTGACAGCGTATCGATTGACAAGCTGTTCAAACTGTTTTTTAAGTGTTGCATAGTTTGTGTCAGGAACCATCCACGGTTCTTTGACATACTGTATGTCTGTTTTGTATACAGGTACGCGTTGCACCTCTGTCTTAACAACTTCCTTGTACAAGGTGTCCACATGGACACTTGGCTCAGGGGTGGACACTTCCTCACACTTAGGCGTGCACGCACGTTGTAAGAGAATAATAAAAACCAGGACCAGAATGATCCCGGTGTAGAAGCTGGTTTTACGGTCTATCATAGGGGTTAGATATCAGGCGTCGCCTCTTGTTTTTTGGCGGCCTTGGTTTTTGGCTTAGGCTCAGAGTCTTCTCCCATAGCGTCAACAAGGTCATCGCTCTTGCGTCCAATCAAAGACTTGATTCGACTCCATATGTCCTGCTTAGTTACCGCTTCAATGCTTTCAATGATGCTCTTGAATTCTATAATGGCAATCACGGTGCCTACCAGTTTAGCTATGGGTAACATTTCTGTGATGACATACTTCTCAATGAGAAAAGAGGAGATGATTGCCAATTGATACAGCAAAAGCTTGGTGACTGTGTCACTCATTCGTCTTGAGCGAATGCGTTGTTTGAGCTTCATGGCTTTCCATAAACCAACCACCAGGTCAGCGAATACTAGGAAACCTATGGTCAGCATCAGTTCTTTGATCGGTAGTAAAACGGACAGTGACGCCAATAACCAGATCTTGGTTTTCATAAGAAATGCAAAGTTCATATTGTAGAGATAAGAAGTACTTCTCCACCACCCTCTACAAGAATATACGGAATTATGGTGACACAGCACGCACTTTAAAAAACTTAATTAATATGTGCAGATTGTCTGGAAATTATTTTGTAGACTATATGTGCAGGTCTACAATATGCTGTTATATTTGCAGCCCTCAATTAAGTACACACACTAATTTTTAATCCCAACCTTATGGCAGAAACACCACTCAGCCCAGGGGACTTGTCGTCTTCAACACCCTGGGGACCAGTAGGTTACGTAACCTACAAGCGCACCTATTCGCGCCCAACAAAGAATGGAAAGACAGAAGAATGGCATGATACCATTGACCGCGTGGTTAAGGCTTGCCGCGAGCAGTTGAACGTAGGCTTTACGCCATCGGAGGAAGCTGCGGTTCGTCATATGATGATGAACCTAAAAGGTACTGTGGCAGGACGATTCCTGTGGCAGTTAGGTACAAAAACGGTAGACCGTTTAGGTTTGCCTTCATTACAAAACTGTGCGTTTGTTGTCGTAGACGCACCAATCAGACCCTTCACCTGGACATTTGAAATGCTGATGTTAGGTTCTGGTGTTGGATTTAACATCCAACGCGAGCACGTATATCAGATTCCCAAGGTACTGAAGAAAGTAAAGATTGAGCGCAAAGATGTAAACGACGCAGACTTCATCGTACCAGACTCAAGAGAAGGCTGGGTAGAGTTATTGCAGCGTGTATTGGAAGCATCATTTGTTACAGGTAAAGGCTTCAGCTTTGCCACTCATCTGATCCGCTCCAAGGGTTCACCCATCAAAGGATTTGGCGGGGTAGCTTCTGGACCGGAGGATCTGGTCTGGGGCATGACTGCAATCAATGATTTGCTGAACACTCGTGCTGGCAAACGCCTACGCCCTATTGATTGCCTGGACATCATGAACATTATTGGCCGCATTGTCGTTGCCGGTAACGTAAGACGCTCAGCCCAGATTGCCCTGGGTGACTATGACGATTTTGAATTCCTGCGTGCAAAACGCTGGGACCTGGGTGGCATTCCCAACTGGAGAGCGATGAGTAACAACTCCGTGATCTGTGATGATGTGACCAAGTTACCAGAAGAGTTCTGGGAAGGATACAAAGGTAATGGTGAACCATATGGCCTCATCAACCTGGAGGCAGCCCGTCGCATGGGTCGCACCGGGGAGATCCAGTATCCAGACCACGACGTGATGGGATTCAATCCATGCGCAGAGCAGTCCCTGGCAAACTATGAGACTTGCTGTTTGGCAGAGATATACCTGCCCAACATCACCAGTGTAACTGAATTGTATGAGGTAGCAAGATTGCTGTATCGTATCAACAAACATTCCCTGGCAATTAAGTGCGCGGTACAGGAAACGGAAGACATCGTACACAAAAATATGCGTATGGGTATTGGAGTGACAGGGTACTTACAAGCTACTGAAGAACAAAAGAGCTGGTTATCATACTGTTACAAATACCTGAGAGCCTATGACGAGGAGTACAGCAAAGCCAAAGGATTTAATCCTTCTATCAAACTGACTACCGTGAAGCCTTCTGGTACATTGAGCTTACTGGCCGGTGTGACTTCAGGCGCTCATCCAGGTTATTCGCAGCACTACATCCGTCGTATCCGCATGGCTTCTGACAGCCCGATTGTACCTGTGTGCAAAAGTCACGGTTACCATGTAGAGTTCCAACGCAACTTTGATGGAACTGAAGATCACTCAACGGTAGTGGTATCGTTCCCATGTAAGTTTCCTGAAGGAACTATGTTGGCTAATGACATGACTGCACTGGATCAGTTGGAAGTAATCAAACGCTTACAAGCCGAATGGTCTGACAACGCAGTATCAGTCACCATCTACTACCGCAAGGAAGAGTTGGAAACGATCCGTCAGTGGTTGGCTGAGAACTACATCAATGTGAAGAGTGTATCCTTTCTGTTACACAACGAGCACGGTTTTGACCAGGCTCCACTGGAAGAGATCACAGAAGAAAAGTACCTTGAACTATCTGCAGGTGTAAAGACCATCTCCAGTTTTGATGACACCATCAACCTGAATGACATGGACATCTCAGATTGTGAAGGAGGTGCTTGCCCTGTACGCTAATCAGAAAGGGGCTGTAATTTGTGCAGCCCCTTCTTTTTTAAACCAACACTATGAAAGAGTTATATGATTACCTGGTGCGTGAAAAGATCACTCCCAATGGATTGTTCATCCTGCACGCCACCTATCATAATTACATGTACACGGGGTTTGTCAACTTCAAGCATGAACAGTACAGGCTCAGCCTGACCGGTCATCTGCAAGAACTCAAAACAGATCAGATGCTGTCACCCACGTACAAAATCACTGACAAAGGCCTGCACGTTATCAGAGAAGCTGAGAATACCCTTGGCAAAATCAAACGTGCAAAGAAGACCGACGTACCTTTCTCTGAGTGGGAAGCCTATATTGAAAAGTATAACAGCTTTTTTCCCAAGGGTAAGAAAGAAGGTTCATCGGTTAGTTTCAGAACCAATCCCAAAGATCTGTTTGAACGGTTCAGATGGTTCTTCAAAGAGTACCCAGACTACAGCTGGGAGGATGTGCTGGATGCCACGGAAAAGTATGTCCGTGTGTATGAGGAAGCATCAGACTTTACCTTCATGCAGACCAGCAAATATTTTATCAAAAAAGAAGACAAGAGCAAAACCACAACCTCAACGCTGGCAGACCTTTGTTACAACATAAAGTCTGGCAACAATGATGATGTGAGCTCAGGTTTTCACTACTTTGGTCCTTAATATGAAATCAATTTACATTGACACGGCAACCCAGTTTGTTGGTCAAGTGGATGTGGAAACGACCGCGGATATCGATGTGTATCTGCGGTCTTCTACATTCAGAACCAAACACTGTGCGTTCAACGGTATACCTGTGATGGTATACGTCCCTGATGGGATTGCGTTTATGCCTGCTGAGAAAGTAGGTGACGCTTTTACTTTGGCATTCCTGCCAGATGTGGTTATCTTCAACAGTGCGTTACTGTTCACCAATGACGGCACCAATCACCGCAGCGATTGCACGGTGAGCGCGGTCGAGATTGCTGAACACTTGCGCATTCTTACAGAAGAAGAAAGAACCAAGGTGTACGACAAGATCTTAAATCCTGAAGTACCCTTCTAGTATAAAGAGATAAGCCTGCTCTGGCTTATATTTAGGGGTGAAGTTGTGAGGGGACTGTGATGAGGTCCCCTTGCACTTCAATTATAAACCCAGCAGTTTGAAGAACACAGGGTAGAATCCCTCTGTCTCTACTGCACTGAAATCCTCAATGTTGAAGGCGGGATGTTCAATCTCCTCTTCCACTTTCAGGAGTTCATTCACTGCGTCACGAAGTGTGATGTAGTCCTCATTGACCTTACCATCGACAAACTCAGGTACGCTGATCGCGCCTGTTTCATCTGCTGCACCCAGCTCCTTGATCTTTTCGTTGCGCACCGTCTCAAAATTACTTTTGTGTTCAGCGCAGACCTTGGCCAGCTTAGTCAAATAAAACTTAGTGGTTAGAGAAAGTTTCTGAGAAAGCAGGGCAGCTTGTGTTTCCGTGCCTGTCAGTTCTCCGTGCAGCGCCCATAGTTCTGCTACACTCAGTTTGGTTTTGGTGTTTTCCATAGGTGTTATCCCTGTCCGTTGTAAAGTTTTTTGTAGTTCTTAGAGCCTTTCAACTGAGAGGCTTTAGTCTTTGCGTGCACGCCCGGACGTTTGCGACGTGGCTTGGGTGCAAAGTTATTCGAAGTTCCTTTTGCTTTTGCCATAATTATAGAGAAAAAAATTAGTCTGTTAAGTCAAGTACGTCTGCCACCTGCAGGTAATCCAGGTCAGGCGTAGTGCTGTAAGCATAAGTTTGCATGTTGCTACCTTCCATACTGTAAGACGGATAACGTTGCCAGGTTTCCCCAGTATCCAACAAGAACATCATCTTGTATTTGGTACCAAAAGGCTGTTTTATCAGCGGGTTGATAATCTCTGTGTTGTAGAATGCATCCACAAACTTAAAGTGCGTGGTCATGCCATTCACATAGAAAATGCTTGTTCCACGGTTGCCAGGATCATGAGAGTAACACGCGTTCAGTACGGTAGCTTCATTGGCAAAATCAAACGCACTGTTGTTGTTGCGGTAGTACATGCGCTGGATCAACTCTTCTCCGTCATTCCAACCGGTATGAAACTGAACAGGCAACGTTGCATGCTGGTATACAGGTGTGTCAATGTTGGGTTTGTTACCCAGCAATGTCCACAAGGGTGCATCGTTTGCATCCACGCTTCCGGTGTCAGGCACACAGTAGTTTGTTTGAGGGTCGCACGTAAAACCTTGAGGGCAATCTGCATCAATAGCACATGGGCAACCCGAATTACCATTAGGGTTGAGAATAGACTTAAGCCTTCTTCCTAAAGGTCCTCCAGTTCTACGCGGAGACCTTGTTCCAAATTTTACATACCCATAATCTTCTGTTTCTAAGACACCATACACGCGCAGTTCTTCTCTTTGATCCCATCCGGTGTGGAACTCTATGCCGCCATTACCATTAGGATCGTGCATCTGAGAGCCTGGGCCGCGGTAGATCTCACCTCCAGAAGGTTTAGCACCGACTTTCTGCCATTGGTTAGTGTTATTGATATCAACAACAGAAAGACCCTCAACACACTTGAAACCTTCAGGGCAATCCCCATTTTCCGTGCATTCAAATCGAGTGTAACTAGTACTTACCTGCAACTGTCGTACTTGCTTGCCTTCAATACAGGTATATCCATAACGTGTTGTCTGAGCGTCACCACCGCAGAAATCATAATTCTGCTGTCCATATACCAGGTAACTGCTGCCGTCAAACGCAAACTGGTGTAAGGGTCCTACGTCATCTATGGTAAAGGTCATGGGTACGTTTACTGTTACCCTGTAGTTATACGGCTGTCGACCACGGTCGATGTTGTTCTCTGCTCCACAGGTAGACAATGTTACAGACTTAGTGGAACGCAAAAAGAATCCCAGTCCTGACAGCTTTGTCAGACAGCTTTCCAGTGTGGTGTATTGTTCTTCTTTAATGTGAAATCCTGCAAGCTTGCACAACTCCGCACGACAAGACTCAATGATGTTGCTCTTACCGCCATCCATCATGTATCCATGACCACCAGCGTTAAGCACCGTGCAGTTCTTCAATGCTGAACTGCGTGCACCCAGCATGTAAATGCCATGGTTACGCGCGCCATCCACCAGCACATTGCTCAGCACTACATCATCAATGAATTCAGTACTGGAAAACGGGCTGCCTTTGATGATGTGCAAACCACCAGCGCCTGTTCTTGTGTATACAGTGCTCTCGTTGTCATCGTCCACCTCAATCAAAGATGCAAGTCCTTTAAGTTCTATGTCATGCAGTTCAAACCCGTGGCGTGATACCCAGCTCTGTGTTTCTGCCATCTCAGCGGTAGCACCCACAAAAATGTGGTAGCCTGCGCCCTGCGTGGTCATAAACAAACGGGTCACGCTTTGATCCGTAGTACTTACACCTGCGCGGCTGACACCCTTGATTTTTACATTGGGTGCGTACACATTGAACATGTTGGTGTTCCCTGCCCCTGTATAACCCAGGGTGATGTTACCAAAAAGCAATGTGACAGAACGAGTAATGTTAATGGGTGTTCTGAAATTGACACGTCCTGCGTAAGACGTGCAGTCAATGACAGTACCAGGCGCTGCGTTGTTCACAGCGTTTTGCAGTTTAGCAACAAAGTTCGTTGCTGATACTTGCGGTGTACCAGGAGCAAAGGTTTCAAGTTTTATAGTGGCCATATTACGATAGAGTTAAATTCAGTTGGTCAGCTGCCCAGATAAACGCTTCTGGTGTTGCATTAGCACCGGTGTTCCAGGTGGTATATGCGGCACCGCTCAGCGTAAGATTACCATTGGTGACAATATCGTCACCTGTGGTACGCAGCTCATAATAGAACACGGCCTGACTGTACAGGTCGTCTGCTATTACCCGCAGTAAAAGTTTAGTAGCTGATTGTGTGATTCCGTCCTTCCAGATGTTTACCGGAGAGATGTCATTGATCATGTCATTCATTTATACTTGTGAAAAAATAAGGTTGGACTTATGGTGCTGGGTCTGGGTCAGGTACTTCCTCCCAGATCTCTACATAGTTGCCGTGAGCCTGGGCCTCCTCCAGACTTAGCGTTTCAATATACCCGTTGTCAAATAGCATCCTGTACTTATGCATGATCATTATTTGGTATTTGTGTATGTCTGCCTATAGTAGAGATAATCAGCGAAGAAAGTACGTGACGTGGTACCAACAGCTTTTGCAATATTTAGTTTTGCAACTATTGTTTGTGATGCACCCGTTGGTATGTTAGTACTATGCGTTGCCACAGCCACAGCCATGTCGTTAATAAAGTATTGTGCAGAATTACCTGCAGCATTGATGACGACCTTTAGTTTTACCCATGCACTGTTTGACACTGCCACCGCCGTAGTAGTCTGTGTTCTCACAGAGTTTGCGACGGAAAGGCACTGCCAGTTGGCAGAAGCGACCGATCCATTGAGTGTGCCACCCTCATCATAAGTAAAAAATACACCATTGGTTTCTGCGGAATTGGTGGCAACACTACCATACCCTATAACAATACGGTACCTCTCAGTAGCGGTACTCAGAATTGGTATAAAAACCGATGTTTCATACACCATCTCGCCACCACCAGTAATCAAAAAATTAGATGCAGTGGTTGTGCCAAAAATACCAGAAACACCGGTAGCAGTTGTACCTGTAGCAGGCTGAATAAACCCTTGTTGGTTGGTAGCCCTAACAGTAGGAACCGAACTTGGTACAACGGTCGCGCCAGCACCGCTCCAAAAAGCTGTATGACCTGAACCATCAGTACCGCCTGATGTAGAAACCGTAGTTAAAAAATCATTGAAAAATTCGTAACCGTATTTTGAACGGTCACCATCAAACACAAGTTCATTGCCTGATCCCAATAGCGTATCACCGTGTATACTTTTGATGTTGGTACCAGATACCAGTGCAGCCTGTTTACCATTGAACGTGTTCCAGTGTGCAGCAGACAAGTAACCGTCAGTTGTGGTAGTGGCTTGCGTAATGCTGAATACCCCTGTGGTGTTGTTATACTGAACAGGTGCTGTTGCTGACAAGTCTGTCAGTGCAATGCCGCCACCAGGTGCCGTCTGGAATTCAACTTCACCAGATGCGGGATCAACCAGCGTCAGCACGTCTCCCGTAGAAGCAGATGAGTAGTTTAGCGTTTTGATATATATACCCGTAGGCATTACATCAATACCTGCAGCTCCACTGGCACCTGATGCAATCAGTGTAATATAAGCGTCTCCTCCACCAAACACAGAGACCATGAGACGAGCTTGTTGCACACTATCGTCTACGTTTATATCCACAAACTTGGTGGAATTGAACGAGTATTTACCAACGTTATCCCAAAAAAAGTCATATCCTGCCACATCAATGTTGTTGATCTGGTTGAGTAATGCATTGTTAGTTATTACATCCTGCAAACCATACTGAGGCATTTCAGGTATTGATTGAGTAGACAATACACCTGCACTATCTGCAACCACCATTCTGGTATCTATTCCTGCAAGCACACGAAATTTTACCAACCCTGTTACCAGGTCCATGGCATAATGTGTCAGACCTGTTGTTGCAGTAACTGTAGGGTTGTAGTAAAACCCTGTGAACGTTGAAGTACCTGTTGTGTAGTTCAACGTTGGCATCAGGTTTATTCCATAGTTGTCAAGACCTGTAGTATTAACTGTGTTACCAATTGCATCACCTGTAAAGATTTTAATCAGTGACTGTCCTCCAGTGTGTATGGTACCGTTGTTACTATAGGTAGCATTAAATGCAAATACAGATTTGATAGCAGCACTTGATGCAAATCGTAAGTCTCCTATAAAAGTCAGAGCATGCGCCCCTGCAGCATTATATGCACTTTGTCTGGTGAATCCATCGGCAGTATGCGATATATGCATCTGATCACGAAAAGAGTGTGCACCAGTTCTAATGTCTATACCGTAGAAAATACCTTGTGCTCTGACAGATCCGTTGACATCCAGTTTGTAACCGGCATCTGTTGGTGATGAGGATCCGATGACTACATTTCCATTGGCAAATATCTGCTGCCTTATAATATCCTGTGTTCTGAGCTCTAAGTTTCCTGTGCTGTATTCATTTGACAACACCACGTTGAGTGTAGCGTTGTTGTAACCCAGGTACGATTTAGCAGAAGGAGAAAGTGTTGTCTGGTTTATGTAAAACTTCATAAACCCGCTGCTGGACTCCCTTTCAAATACCAGGTTGTTTGCTTCTGTTCTTAGTCTGGTCGCTGTACCTGCATATATAGTACTGGTAACACCTGTTGCAGTTATACCACCTACAGTAATTGTGTTTAAGGTAGTGTTTCCCCTGGTTGTTACACTATTCAGCGTGTCTGCCTCTGCTGTAATATAACCAGCAGTACTGTGATCACCCCATCCGTAAGCTGTATTCCAGTTTGTAATATCTGTAGATGATATTGCTGCAGCAGCACTTGCCGTAAAAATCGGGTCTGTCTCTGTAAATGAAGTGATAAATCCAGCATCATTGGTAAACTGACTAAGTGCTGTAGGTTTGTTCAGAATTTGTGCTTCACCTGTAGTAGCATTCCAGTCAGAAAGAATCTGGCGCAAACGATTACCTACGCCCAGATCTGTCCAATAAGCATTGCCACCTATAACAGGTGGTACACCATCGTTGTTAGCAAGTGCCGAGTATATATGACCCTGGTAGTACACCAGGTCACCTACTTCATACTGTGTTCCGTAACCGCTAAAGTGATAGCTGTCCAATTGTGTGGCAACTTTAAGTGGTGCGGATGCATTTTCCAGATTAGTAACACGACCATCAATATCTGATGTCTGGCCATAAATGGTTACAATATCACCCTGTATCCCGGTTACAGCAGTTTCCAAGATGCTTACACTACCCTGCAGGTTAATGATATCTGCTAGGATAATATCAATGCTGCCATAGATACTAGTGACATCCCCCTGTAAGGTGGTGATGTCGCCCTGTATATCAATGATGACCTGGCAGTTTAATAGCTCTGTGCAATCAATGCCACCGCCACCTGTTGTCTGAATGACCAGTTCACCACCTGTATAAGTTGCAGTACCGGTGACGTCACCTACTAATTTTAACGTGCTCAAGCTGCGCTGTATCTTTTCAATCGCACCAAGCACCGTGTCAGAAGCCATTACAGGATTTGCGTAACGGTCTACTTCTGTAAAACCGTCAAGCGGTCGCTGCAATACCAAATCAGTTTCCTCAATGCCTGTATGCTTTGTCCACCAACCATGTTTAATATAGGCGAGCACAAAACCAGGATCCGCTGTACTTACAGGGACTCCTTGATAATCAGGCAGTTCAAAAGGTACAAGAAACTTAGATGGCATACGTAGATTATAGGAGAAGGCAGTGATACCTCCTCCTATATAATATACTCAATTCTTACTGATTTTTCTTCATCTGTTGCACTCTGTCTTCAGGGTCAAAGAAGTCGCGGAAGTTGCGGATACCAGTGAGATCTTCAATGTCTTTGACGATCTTGGCATCACCCTCTTCAAAGCGTCCTGCCTTGCGGGTATAGAACGCATCTTTCCATATCTGGTAAGCTACATCCCCGTCATATTCAGGGTCTGGTTCTTCTCCACCGTTGTACATCATAGCCATGATATAGTTTAAACCATGGGAGCCAAAGCGCTTGATTGCGTTCAACTCTCGTGTATACACTGTCAGTGAAGTAAAGTTCCTGATGTACTCATCAGATCCCCCACCTAGCGGGAACATGGATGTGGTCTCCCCTTTCACACCCCACAGGACGCGCAGCATGTTTCCTTCCAGCATGCTAATCTCTTCATCGTCATCATCCTTTCTTCTCAAATAACTCATGGCTGCCATAGACAACATACTCATAATGGCCATCATGATCATATCACGGCGGGCCTGCGCAATCTTGCGGGAGTAGAAATCCCCCTGGCGTTCTGAAGTCTGACCTGTGTCCTTGTCCATCACGTCAATCAGGTCCATGTTGCTGCCGAACTTTCTGGCAAGCTTGTCGCCCAGTACCAAGTGCTTCAGTGTATTTGCAGGACCGTAGTATTGCCATGCCATGGACACTGCTCTCCAGTAACCCACCGCTACCTCACCTGCCTCCCAGTTAGGTCTCAGGTATCCAAAGCGATTAAGTACTTGAGGAATAAGGTATTTACGGTAGAAAAACATCAGCTTACCCAGTACAGTTTGTTCAAACTTAGCTTGGTCAGACTGTGCGTAGTTACCCTGTGCACGACGAATCTCTGAGTAGATAATGTTTCTCAGGCGGTTCTCATCTTCTTCACTGTACTCAACCATGGGATTACGCGTCAACATACCTGAGCTGTCCTTGTAATACGCCTCGTGTGCAGGGACCAATACATCGTTTCCTTCAGCATCCTTCTCATACACTGCTTTACCGCTGGCATCAAAGCTTGCGATCTTCTTGAACCTGTACTTGTTCATCACAGCATACATCACGGTCAAACCGATTTCTGTATCTCCTTTGTCCTGGATCATGTTACCCATCTCCTGGATGTTCATGACCTTACCCATCACACGGCGAGTGCTGCCTCCGGTTACGTCGCTGACATACTTGGTATAGTCTTTCTGCAATGGGTTAATCATGCGGTACAACATAGTGCTTTCGGTCAAGTCGCTGACCTTACCCCAGTCTTTGAAGTAGTTAGCCAAAAATCCGTCATATCCATAGATCTTACCCTTGGCCCACATAAAGTCGCCCTGGCTAAAGTGGTCACTCTTGAAGTTACCTGCAGCAATCCAGGTCTGTACGTTACCAGAGATGTAGTTTTTCATCTGGTTAGCTACGTCAAAACCCATACGGATGAACGCCGTGTACGCCATTACCTGCTTAAGTCGCTTTCTCAGTACGCGTGCCTTGGAGTCTTCGTTCTCCTCCTGGCCGTATGCAAACTTCTTACGTTCAAACTTCAGCTGGTCAATGATCTTATCCAGCTCACGCTGGCGCACAGACATGTCTACCGGTTTGCGTTCTCCTGTTACAGGATCTGTCACATAAGTGGCACCAGCTTCAATCTCTCTTTTCAAACGACCGGACATCATCTCCAGATAAGTAATTGCGTTGTCTGCCATAGGCACAGCGTCTTGCATAGCAATGTTGAAGTTAGCCTCCAACACATACTTGATCATCGCACCGATGGCGTCCTGTGTCTGGATGTTAGGGTCAAGCTGCTCGGTAAAGCGCATGCGAATACGTCCTCCCAAATCTCCATACACGTTGGATACACGCTCTTGCTCTCCTACTGCTCTCACACTTTTATCCACAAACTTGCTCCACTCTTTTTTCAGTCCACCCATGATTCCTTCTTCTGCCAGGTTCTCAATAAGGGACGCAGCATAACCGGGTACCATATATCCAACCTTGCGACCCTCCACCTTTTTTTGCAGCTCAAAGAACATGTCCATCATCTTGTTGTAAAACGTCATGACCTTTGGGTCAGCCATCAACTTCTTATAGTTGTCATTGATGTTTGGACTATTCTCATAACCAGGCATAATCTGGTAGTGGCCGTTGGCGTCTACTGTTATACCTTTAGGCATAGGGATACCGTCAGGGCTTTGCAAAAACGCAGGGTTCTTGGCGCTCTCTCTGATACGCTTGATGCTATACTTTGGATGCGGTAACTCCGTATCCATGTATTGATCATACACAGATGGGTTTACCACCACCTCTTCGTTAAATGTCTTTGGTGTTACGTTACCACGCACGTCATAACCTTTCGCAATAGACTGGTAAGGCTGATAGTGGTTCATATTATACCACTGCTCAAAGTCTGTTTCCACTACGTCAAACTGTACGGTGTAGAAACGCAAGTCTTTCTGCGCTTTCTTGATAACATCAGGATCACCCTTTGCACGTGCTGTGGCAAGATCATTCTCCGCGTTGATCATATTGCGGTATGCGCTGTCCAGCATGCGGTACTTATCGTCAAATAGTTCTGTGTAGTACTTACTCAACTGACGCATGCTCAGCATTTCCAGCGTTGCGTTTATTGCGCTTAGCTCCTGCTTTTCATCTTGTGTAAGTTTAGGGGCTGTCTTATCCTCCTGGCGCTCTGCTATGATATCCTGTATCTCTCCCTCAATTCTATCAAGCTCCTCAATCTCTTCAGCCTGCATGTACTTAGGATTGAACCTTCCTGCTGCATCTTTGTGTGGACGCATAATGGAACGTTTTTCCTCCATAAGTTTTTGGATACGATCGTCTGTACCAAATATGGCAGCACGCGCCTCATACAGTTCAGCCATCTTCTCATACCACTCAGCCTTTGGACGGTTAATGGTATTCTCTTTCAACCACTTGGCCCACATGTCAGGGTCATCAGCGTATCTGTTGAATGCGTTATCATACATACGCTTGAACAAACCTTCATTGGGTATAAACTCAAACAGTTTGTCAAACTCCTGCATGTAACGCGCATAGTCTGGGTTACGCTTCTTGGCCTCTGCCTTCAGCTTCTTGATCTCTACATTGATCTCTTTTACACGGTCCAGGTCAGACTCCTCCAGCAACACTTCGTTGCGGGCACCTACCTGGTGCATGATCACCTGGATCTCCAGATACTTCTTCTGCATCTCGTCGCGGATGTCCTGAGGCAGAAGCTGCTGTAACTTATAGTAAGAATCTACATAAGGTAAGCTGGCATTCTTTTGCAGCCATGTCATGTAGTTGTCTACTTCCTTTTCACGCTCGCGCTTTTTATCCAAGTACGTTTTCTCCAGCGTTTTCATATCACGCTCTTTTTCACGCATCTCCTTTTCCAACTTAGTGTTGGTAGGATCTGCAGCCAGTGCTTTGGCAGCTTTGCTGTACACACTGAATGAAGCAATGTAATTGCGGTTGGCATCATACACCTGCTTATTCATCTCACGCATATTTGTAGAATACGCACGGTATGTCTGCTCGTATGCCTCACTCATGGGTTTGGTAAAGTTGAGCACACGTTTTTCTATTGTCTTACCGCTTTTTGAATCCACCCATTGTACTGTTCTCCATTCGCTTACAAGCTTGTTAAGATCGCCAATACTCATGGATTTCAGTAGCTCATCACGTGCGTTGTCAAAATCAAGGTTAACCATATTACGCATGGCTTCACGCTGGGCGTTGGCCTGGGCGCGCTTGAACATCTGTACATATGCACTAACAATCATGTTACTGTCACTCACACCTGCAATCAGCTCTCCACCGGATACAATGTTACCAAGACCTGCAAACGCGCTGTTGTTGAAAATATCTTTAGACGCCATGTGAAAATCACTGTTGGGGTCTGTGACACCCTCGATGAACTTTCTCAAGTCTGCATCATCAAATGACACACCTGTCTCCAGGTATTGCTCTAGGTTCTTGATCTGTATTTCCAGTGATGTCATCTCGCCTACCAGGCTGTTACCATTGGCACCCAGCTTCTCCGCAATCTTCTCCTTATACTCTTTACTCAAAAACGACAATGTTGTATTCTTTAGCCAAGGCATCACACCCGCAAACTCGCCTTTTTGTAACTTGGCAAGCTTGGCTTTCAGGGCATTGATCTTGGGTATCAAACTTTCTTCTGACTGACGTTTGACTCCCTCAAAGGTTTTCTCTCCCATCATCTTCGCAATCTCTACCAGGTTCTCTAGTCCAGCCTCAGAAAAGTTTCCTTCAATGCGGGCATTAGCCAGCTCCATAGATTGCAACTTCTTGCTGATCTCAGAGTCCAACCCCAGCTTTTCTTTATTGGCAGGATTACGACGGCCCTCATCCACTATCTCTTTCAGTGCCATGATTACACTCCACATCCCGCGGGACTTGTTGTACACCATACCTATCTGAGACTTGTGACGGTTCTTCTCCTTCTGGTTGGTTGCGTTCTTTAGTCCAGCAATAGCCACGTCACTGGATTCTTCCAGCTGGATCAAGTCGTTTTGCAGGTAGTCCAATACCAGGGAAAAGTTTACACTGGCTGAAGCGTCCTGTCTGGCCAGGATATCATCAAAGCTGCGCAGTGTTTCTCTGCGGTCAGCCAATACCTTTCTGCGCTCCGGGTCTTTGTTTTCAGACTTCTCCAGGTCCGCAATCTGTTTGATGATGTCATCCAGTTCTCTTTTTACTGCGTTCTTCAACGCGGCCATCAAACGCTCCATGCCTGCCTTTGAAGGTTCAAAGTCAAAAATGTTAGCTTTCTTCTTAGCCTCCTCTGTCTTAGCAGAACCAGGATAAGGTACTTCTTCATCAATGATACGACGCATGTCTGCAATACGCTGGTCACTGGTGCTAAGTTTGGTCTCTAACTCATAGTTAGTACCGGGCTGCAGTACACCGCGGGCGTAATCGTAGTAGTTATCCTTGTTAAATATGTGCAGGTTAGCTGCACGGTAACTTCCGCTGTCCTGATCTGTCTCATACAACAATGCTACAATCTGGCTTTTGATGGTGTTGATACCATGCTGGGCCAGAATGTTTTCATACGTCTTCAGCTGCAAGGTCCATGTGTCATACGCTGTACGGTATTGTTTCTTTAGTAATCTCAGCGTACCTGCTTTACCATCAACCTTCATGTTTTTATGTGCCAGATGCAACATCACAGCAGCCTTATCCATGTACGTTTCTCCTGTAACAGGGTCAGTCACGGTAGTACCGCTCACTTTCTTTGTCTTAAAGTCAAAGATCTCTACGTTACCATCAGAGTCAATAAGCAACATGTCTAGTCGACCAATCACCATGCTACCACTCTTGGTCATACCGGTAACGGTAATCTCTGGCAGGATCATGTAGTTTTCGTCTGCTTTGGCAGTTACCTGGATCGCAATACGCGTAGCCAGGTTAAACATCATGTCTTTAGGAAAATCCTTTACTTCTTTTTTCTTGCCCTCTACGTAGAACTTCTCATAGCGCTTCTCAAAGAAATCACGTGTCAGTACCTGAGAGATGTTACGACCGGTGCTTAGTGCATCCTGCTGTGCAAGTTCAATCACTTCATGCATAAAGATTCCAAACTCTTTGAACTCCTCATACTTGCTGGGATCACCCTTGAAGTCTGCGGAACCGAGCAGGTTGGATACGCTTACGGTCTTTACAGTCTGCTCACCACGAGCTGCCTTATCAATGTTATCCTCAAGGAATCTCTGATAAGAACGGTTCATATTGATGAGCGTCTGCAGTTGTGCATTCTGTGCATCTGTACCGCGGAGCATCATGTTCTCCAGGTGCTTCTCCTGCTGCTTGGCACGTATGAGTTTAAACTCATCGCTGGACAGTGAGATCTGTTCATCTTTCTCCTGGGTAGGCAGACTTTGCAAAAGTTTGTGTGCGGTGGCTACATCAGGCACCTCAAAGTTGTTCATTTTGTAGACCGCTAGTGCATCACCCTCGCTGCCAAGTGCGGCAACAAGGGATTTCCATGCGGGGTCGTTAGGGTTTGGGCAAGAGCTCATAGGTTAGAGACAGGTAATATCTTCAATTATATCTTCAGTGAATTTCACGCCACGCGTCTTATCAACATATCGTTTTGCTTCCTCAGCAAATTTGTCAAACGGCATACGTTGGCTACTATTCTGGTACAAATATCGTAAAGCTTTGTCCGTCATGTTCAGGTCAACCAAATCTTTTTCAAGTGAGGCTTCCAGATTTCCATCTTCATCCTCAAACATGTCAGGCTGTAAGTCTTGCTGTTGCTGGGTTTGCGCAGGTTGTGCAACAAGAGCCATAATCGCCTTGCGGTTACCATCATTCTCTGCCCAGTTCATTTGTTTGAACGTTGCCATAGAGATGATGTTTCCTTTTGGTGTGACCATGTACTGCTTGTCATTATACGTTACAATCTTTGCAGTCTGCGGTTGTGCGGTAAGGTTACGCTCTGCTACGGACACTTTAGAACCAGCTCCTTCTTTCGTTGGATTATAGATCTGTATGGTTCCGTTAGCGTTGATCTTTGTCACAATATAGACAGCATCATTAAACTTGACGTAGCGTCCAGGCTCGATGGTAAGTGTTGTTTCTTCAGCTTCTTCTACGGGCGCTTGCTCTTCAGTTTTCTCAGCTGGCTTTTGAGCAGGCTCACTAACTGTGATACCGCGTTTCTTCGCCAGGATTCTAGCAGCCATACCCAGGTCACCAGAAATACCAGCACCCTCCGTCTCATCGACTTCTTCTTGTTCATCATTAGTTTCAATAACTTCTTCTTTTTCAGGAGTAGCTCTCAAGGTTTGTGTTGCTCTAAAATCTGTAGGGATGTAGTTTTCAAAATCATCATAGCTTACTTCCTCTACTTTCTCTACGCTCATCTCAGCAAATCTGTTGATCTCATCTGCATCAAAACCAAGTGGAGAGATGTTATTGCTCATCAGATTACCAGGTACAAGCGTGTAACGCGCAGTATCTCCAACCGTGTTGAAACCACCTTTCTTACCAGAAAGCGTGTCATACACACTCTGACCGATGGTGTTGCTTGTATCACTTCCTGCTCCCTGTAGCATGTATACAGAACCATCCTGGAACTTAATCACCATGGGAAACATCCAGTTGTTCTCATCTCCCGGAGTAATGCCATAAGACATGGCAATACGCTGGATAGCAACATTGTTCAATCCATAGATACCAAGTTTTTCACTAGACAAATCTAATATAAACTCAGGGCCCAGTTCTTTTTCACCCAATGGAAGTACGGTGTTACCACGCTGGCTGGTAGGTACAATCTCACCGGCTTTACCAAACATGGCGTTCACCACATTGGTAACGGCTGCACGTTTCTCATCATCGCTCATGTCTACAGAAACCGGTAGGGTCTGCATCAGGCGTTTGTTACCGCTGACGTTCAGGTTGTATCGGGTCTTGATGCGGGTGTTGTTGGGTTCTTTGATTGCGTTGTACACCATGTTGGTAAACAGCATATCAAAAGCATCATACACCGCGTCGTTGTCTGTTGCTCCAAAGTATTTCTGGATCATAGACTGGAACGCCTCTGGATCGTTGTGCGTGGTTTTCAGGGTGTCAACAAACATATCAATGTTGTTGCTTAGTTCTTTTCTGAATACGCGTGGCAGGAAGTTGTAGAACATGTTCTTCTTGTGCCCCATGCCTGCACGTGCAAGCTCATGGTAGAACAGTTTCTTTAGGAACAACTTACCTTCCTGGTCATTCATCAAACTCAATGCGTCATTGTATACGCCACTGGCCTCGTCGCTTTTCAGCTTTACCGTGTTGATCATCTTTATGAAACGCATAGGCAACTGCTCGTCACCCACCTGTGCAAGCTCAGATTCTACCACCTCTTCTTTAAGGAAGTTGAGGAACTTGTTGTTGGGGTACTTGGTCTGGAAGCTGCGAAGCTCCTCACCCAGCGTGTTTGTAAACCAGAACTCTGCGGTAAACGTATCTTGCAACGCTTTGTCTTCACGATCAATCAAACTCTGGATGTACTTATCACTTGACTTTCTGCTACCTGGTAACGTATCTCTCAAACGCTTGATAGCCACATAACCTACAATCGTCTTAGCAATCTGACTCTTGTCGTTGAACAACTCTTTAAACACGCGGTTGATCTCGCGGAAGAATGGTCCACGCTCCAGGAACAGGTTGGATGACTGTTGATCCAGGTCGTTTGCCATCCTGTACAGCTGATTCCACACCTGATCGTTAATCATAGGTGCCATAGACTCTTCTGTAAAGATGCTCTCTGCCGTCATCATGGATGACATGTTTTTGTAAATTGTATCAAAACTTGCAAAGTCAGGGTTAAGTGACTTGAGCATGTTGATCATGGAGCCTGCCGTTGAAATATCAAATGACTGAGCGGCTTGTTGTTCATACATAAACAACAGCACAAACTTCTTTGCTTCTTCTGACAAAACAGCTTTGCTCTTTAGTGCAGAAACATTGAATCCGATTTCGCCAATGCTGAGCTCATTATTCATCATGCGCTCGTCGTTGAGCATCTCACCACGATCTTTTGGTGTGGTAAACTCGATGACCAACTGGCTCTTGTTGAGCATAGGCTCAAACATGGTAGAGTTTTCGTTCAATAAACCTGCCTCTTCCAGCTCCTGGTACACCTCTTCTGTCAATACAGCACTGGCTGCTTTTCTCACTTCTGAGGACAGTGATGCAAATTGCTGGTTGGTAGTAGAACGTAACGCGCGCTGTGTAGCAATTACATTTGCAGTTGCCTTGGCTATCTCAGGGATAAAGTTAAACCCAATGGCAAACTCAGGACGCAGACCCACACCGATCATGGCTAGGGTGACACCTGTGTTCACGTCGTTCATCTTCAGCGCAGATGGAATAGGCTCCTTAACACCATCAGCAAACATACCTAGTACGTTTCCTATCAGTGCAATTACACGCTGGTTCTCACCATTGATACTACCAAACTTGTTCAGACGATTCCAGTTCTTTCCGTCTGCTGTGGCATGGAACTGCCATACAGGCTTAGCCAACTCCAGCTGATACCAGCTAGCCATTGCCAAAAACTTGTTCATGTTGGCAGTGATACCGATACCGTCCTTGAAGATACCATTGTCCGCCTTGGAGCGAATGATAGAACTGATGGTATAGTGGTTGGTCTTAAGACCTGAACGTTTCAGGTCAATGCCAAATTCTTTAGCAAGCTGTTTGAAACGATCCACGCTGGAACGCTCACGCTTGTACAGGTAGTTAAAGATATACTCGTTACCCAACATTGCCTGGCGTGCATTCAGGTTCTGGTTCTGAAACTTATCCGCCACCAGGTCTTTCATGAACTCATGCTTCTCAAAAGCTTCAATGCTGATTGGGATATCAAACTTGCTAAACACATCAAACATGGCTTTTATCTTAGCAGCGCTGTACATAAACTTCTCTGCTGTAGATGCAGCCTCCCAAGACTCTTCCTGTAACGGACGGATGTTCTTGATGGTGTCAAACAACTGTTGCTTTACGCCACGGATTTCTTCAATGGCTTTTCTGCGTCGCTCCTTGATATCCTTTATGCTGTTAGCACGCTTCTTGCCTTTCATCTTGGTCTCACCCAGCGCAATCTGATCTTTCAGATCATCCAGGTAATTTCCCAATTCATCACGCTGCTCAGAAAGTGCGTCAATATCTGATTGCATTTCATCCAGGCGTGCGCGAATCTGACCAAGGTTGACTGTTTTTACAAAGTCATCCTCAGTAAATCCAAGCATCTCCATGTAGCGGAAGATCTCTGAATCTGAGTCCATGTCAAATGAACCCTCTTCCATGATCTCACGCATGCGGTTAGCAATCAAATCACTAAACTCTTCTTTCTTGCTCATGAAGTGCATGAACTCTACAAATTGTCCCTCACGTTCGTTACGGTAATTCTTGTAGTCTCCATACTTTACAAACTTGCCCATCATATTCTTGTAGTAAGAATACGCCTGTGCATACAAAGTGTCCACGTCAAAGTCAGAACCTGCTAGCAAGTGCACCATGTAAGGCACTACAATACCATTCAGGTTAGATGAGTCCATGTAGTCTACAGCTTTGAGGATTACCATAGAACGCTTGTCCTCCGTAGGGATACGGGTAGCAAACATGCGGGTCAACTCCTGCTCAAAGAACTCTTTGAACTCAGGGTTGTCGCGGAATGGTTCTGGCAGAATACACTCTACCATGTAGATAGTACGACCGGTAGGATTACCGTCTTTGTCTAACTCTGCTTCCTGGGTTACGCCCAGTTTGCGGGTACCTACATTGGTATACAGTTTTGGGTTCTTAGCATAGTCCGCAGTCTTGATCACCTTGCCGGTGGTCTTATCATAGAGTACGTCGTATCCAAACTGGCTGATGTGGATGTATTTACCTCCTGCTCCTTTCTCGTCAGTGACGTGCTTGGAATATTGAGAGAAGAAATAGTACTCCAGCATGCTGCGGATCTCCGGCATGTTGGGGCTATACAATGGTTTACCTGAAGCATCCAGTTCAAAGAGCTCCAGCATTTGCTGAGGCGCACCTTGTACAGACAAGTTCTCACGGATCATATCGTAGATCTTGCTGATCTTAAAGTTACCCGCTTCTACAATGTCGTTTACAATGCTCTCCGCCTGTTCTGCAATCTCTTTAGATACGCTGCTGTCATTGTTTAATGCGTCCAGTATCAAACGCGCATTTTGCTTATGGCGTTCTGTAACTGCTTTCTTACCCTTGAAGTCATTGATGACCACTGCCAGTTGACTGATCTGTGCTGCTGCATCTGCAGATACATTCTCTGCTGCTGCGTTCTTAGAAAGTTCTTTCTGGCGGGCCGATGCATCTGAAGGCACCATGCCTCTCATAACATTAGTCAGGTACAACAAGCGTGAACGGGTTGCGTCACGCAGCGAATCTTCATAGTCTTTTACAAGTCTCTCAGACAAATCGTCCAGGAACTTACGCTCTTTAGCATCCAACTTGCGATTGTCTGCAATCTCAATGAGGTCAGCCAGCATGTTAATGTCAGCTGGCAACAGCATCTTGGCTTGTACGGAAAGCTTGGCTTTATCTTTTACTCCTGAGGTTTCCACCTGCAGGAACTTAAATCGGTTGTCTACCTCCACCGCAATGAAATCAAGGTTCATGTAACCTTCTTTCTGTGGTGCAGTAAATACGCTGATTGGCAACTTGGTTGTGTTCTTAGACGCCTCGTTATCCATCAACTGGTCAATCTGGAAGTACTCCATGGCATTGAGCATATCGTGCGCCATCTTACGGTGGGGCAATGGCTCATAGAATTCATGGATCATCTTTACAGTATCCTGGATCTGTCTAAATGTGCTGGCAGCGTCTTCACCATTAAGTCGCTGTGACTGGTATACTTTACGCAAGTCATAGACTTTACTCCACATTGTGTGTAGCACATCATATACGTCCTGCTCTGTTTCAGCAGTACCGTCAAAGTACTCATCCTTGATGCGGCTGGTATCCAGACGGTCAAACAAGTTTTCAGATTGTTTGTGGTATGCATTGCGCGCTCCTACTACTGTCTTCTTAGCATTGTTCACCACCTTCATGGCCTGCAACGTCATGATCTCAGACTCTGTCAGTTTACGGTAGTGCTTTGCAATCAACAAATCGAGCACCTTGGACGTCAGACGACCCAGTTGTTCGTGCATATCTATCTGGTGCATAAGCAACGATATTGACTGACCGTCAAATATCTTTTGCAACATGCCTGCATACTTGCCACCAAAATCGTTTTCACCACTTTCTTCTGCAATGGCTTTCTTGTAATCATCCATCAGGATCTGCTTTACTTCAGCAGATGGTAATGGGTCATTCACAATCTCCTGTTCTGTAAAGTAAGGTCCATACTCAGGATAATCCTCGTGTATAAATCCTTTAATAGTTTCCAGCACAGCTGCGCGGTGATAACCTTCTTTCATGTTGTCACCACTGGCCAGGTATTTCTTGGCACGCTTAACCATATCCTGCGCGTTCTTTACGTTCATCGCAGGGTTGCCGTCAAACACGTCGTTGAAATGCAGGGCGTTGGTCCAGTTGTTATAGAAGTAATCTGCCAGGATATTCTCCCAGTTCATGCGGCTTACCGGTGAACCTTTCACCACGCCGTATTGCTCCATCAAACCAACAGGTTTCTGATAACCTATTTTCAGCTTGGATGGTAACATGGTGCTGGTGATGAATTCTACTTCAGCATCACCCGCAGCATTCTTTTCTTTTTTGCGCTCAATGATGTTGTTGAACTCCAGTACTTTCAAGTACGTTTCAAACTGCTTCTTGGCATACTCTTCCAACAATAGTGGAAGACCGCCCAAATCAATCTCTTCAAACTCCAGTCCCTCTTCTGCTGACTCTGCAAACACATCCTGGATAGCAGGGTTGGCTGCAAAGAAATCTTCAAGCTTGTGGAACTTGTATGCTTTCAGCGGATTACCATTGGCATCGGTGAACTGCACCTTGCCATTGGAATCACGACGACCGTTAAAGTCTTTGACAATGTTGTTGGCAGTATAAGACTCGTATTCTTTTTTCAGAGCATCACGACGGGCAAACTCCTTACGCATGCTCATATACTCCTGGCGGATAACGCCTACCAGGTCTTCTACTACAGCAAGCACAGGTTTAGCCACACCATCCATCTTCACAGTTTTCATACCGTCCTTGTTCGCAAACTCGCGGTATAGCGCTGATACTAAAAAGTTAGTGTTGGATGACTCCAGCTGATGAAACGTGCGTCGGTAAGTTTGTATGGTTACTTTACCATCTTTGGCATTGGAGGTTTCCTCCATGCGACTCAGAAATGATGTAAAGTTCAGGATGTGTAAAGCGTATTCATCCAGGTCCTTGAACGTCTTACCGTCCAGCACCGTGTCTCCCACCTTACCCTGCACACCACCAAACATCTCTACACGCAGGTTATTCAGCATAAGCTTGACCATCTTGGTCATCTCATCGTCCTTACCCTGCATCACGCCACCCAACAAGTGGTTGTTGGCAATATAATCTTTCAGGTATGCCTCATAGTATGGGTCTTCCTGCAACATGCCATCCAGTCCTTTCTGGCGCACGTCTTCTGCAGTAATCACCATTGGTGAGTACTTCACATACTCATAGATTGGTTTACCTTCTGCATTGTACACCACCGAGCTGAATGCTGTTGGGTCATACTTAACCATGAACTTGGCAGACTTACGCAGGATGCTATTGAAGCTTTTTACTTCAGTAGATGCTGTGTTCTCATCGTCCAGCATGTTCTCAAACATCTTACCGGGTGCTGTCTCAGAACCTGCAGCAGCTTCCAGTATGTTCTTCAGGTTGGTGAAGAATGTTTTCTCCAGGTATTCTTTCTCGTTGGCAAACGGACGGTCAAGCTCGTACTTGGCAAGGGTGTCTTCACTCAGTTTGCTGATGGTCTTCTCATTCTCCATCTCCTGGATAGCAATCAATGAAAAGCGCAACATGGATTTAGGAATCTGCAGACCAATAGCCCACATGTTCTTGTGCAAACTGTCTACCAGGTTGTCTAGTGTTTTCTGACTCTTGTCACCGGTAAACAGCGTCTCAGAAGAATCCACTTTGCTCATCAGTTTGATGAGTGCCAGCATAGCCTTGCGGTATTCTGGATTGTCCTTCTCAGACTTCTGTGTCAGGATCATGCGTTCAACAAGCTTGTTTTTCTTGTTGTTGATGTCCTTGTATTGTATCTTGTCTGATATGCTGAAGCGAGGCGTGGTATCCTTTTGGATATCTTCATCGCTCATCATGTCAATATCAACTGCTTCAGTGTACTGCATGTTGAACATCACATATCCAATGCGTGTTCCGTGCAGCACGTTCAGTATCATCTTGTACATCTGCACATTGGCCATAGGCATAGAGCCGTTGTCCAATAATGTCAGTTTCTTAATCTCATTGTATACCGCCTCCAGGTCCATGGCTTCGTTGATAAGACCATCGTCATACCAGCGCTCATATACCATTTTCAAAGTAGGCAGGATTTGTTGTGGCTCTTTGTTAGCAGCAATCTTTAAAAGCGTAGGGGACATCTTGCGTCCGTCTACAATCGCTGGAACCAGGATGCCATACACAGGGTGAATATAGTCCCTGCGGATGGTGCTCAAGAACTTCTTGAATTCTGCAGGAAGAGAGTCCATGCGGTTCAACTCATTGATGGATGCTTCAAAGTCACCAGACTCAGGATTCTCCTCACGGTTCTCTGCGTTCTCATCATGTGGTTTGACCGCTGCGTTCATTGCATCTTCCAGGTTCTGCGTATTCAATGGATTGGTAGAGCTTACGTTGAACTCATTCAAACGCTTGCGCACCAGTGCCATCAATGCGGCCATAGATTCTTCACCATAGGTGTTGGTACCGTTGTCCAATACCATGGCATCATTGGTGTCTATGCCTGTGGTATTAATATCATACACATCTGTTTGCTTACCTGCTTTGTTATCACGCAGGCGCTGACCCAGGACAAAACGCATCTGGTTATACTTAGGCAAGAACTCCTTTTTGATGTCCGCGTGGAACTTAGGATCTGCCTGGCGCAGCAACATGTCTATGTTATACACTTCATTCAGCAGCACAGTAGCTGCGTCCTGAAACTTCTCTTCAAACTTTTTCTTGGTGTTGTCTGCCAGCATTTGGCGTACAACCATGTTAACCGCTTCTTTCTCCAGGTCATCCAGCAATATAGTAGGTCCACTCATCACACGACCCGTAGGTGTAGTGACCAGCTTTCTCAGACCCTTGATTTCAAAGGCTGCCTTGCCATCATATGCTTTTCCAGAGATAATACTTTCTTTGTACTTGCCAGTAGCGATGTCACTATATGTTTGTTCAATGACGTCACGGTTGGCTTTGAACATACCAATCAGTTTCTTGAGCAATTCAAACAACTTGCCTATCAGTCCTTTAGGGGCTGTGGCACGCTTGGCACGCATATAACGCTGGAACCCATCAGCTAGAATCTCTTCTGCTACCAGGTCCATCATCTCCGCTTTGTTGTACACAAAGTTGCGCACACGGGCAAACTCAATCAGGTTCTCATCTCTGAACTGCTCTGCGTATTTAGGATTGCCAATAACCTCATTCAGCAACTCCCTGCGTTGCATGTCTGTCATCAGGTAGCGGAACACACCATGAAATGCTTCATGGAATACAATCCCTTTGCTCAGCATGGCTGCGTTGAGGTGCAATACGCGATCCTTAAACATACCCAACACTGTACCATCAATACGCATCAGGTCTGCAATGCTTTGCATGTCAGAAACCTCGATACCAAACTGACCCAATGCTTCCTTGAACCATGCAATCTCGCTCTTGATATCCTGCATGGATGCAGCTTCATACTCGTCTGCAATCTTAAACGCCTCATCCTCCATACGGGGGATGTCAGGGAATGAACTTGGATTCTCTGCACTCTTAGCATCGCTTGCCATCATCTCATTGACAATGCGCATTGCTTCTTCCATAGAAGGAACGTACTCTGCCACAACACCCTCCTCTTCGTGCTGGATGTCATAGCTGTCATTGATCTTCAAGATGGTGTAAGGACCCACCACCGCACTGTTGGCAGCAGGGTTGACCATGGCATCAATAGCATTAGATAACTCATCATACATCTGATTGAGGATGCTATCCAGTACAGCATTGACCACATCATCAGGTTGACCTTCCATTTGATCAGCCATCATTTCCATGCGACCCATAAAGTCGTTGTAGATCATGCTGTAGGTAGGATTGTTAACCAGTTCCTGTTGTTGTGCGTTCAGCTCTTTAAGCGGAATACCATCTGCCAACATCTCAAATGCTTCAACAATTACATCTGCATTTACTACAGCTGCATCATCGGTAAGCGTTGATGAGGGTTCTACAATATTCACAGGCGGTGCTGTGATAGACGTACCTTCACCAGACGGTGACGTAGGATTTACAATTACTTCTGTGGCAGGTGCTGTTGCAGTACTTGCCTTGGAGGTGATCAGGGTTTCTGCACGGTTGGAGTGCTTAACCGTAAAACGTTTAGCATTGCGATAGAACGATGGGGTGCCCGCTTCTTTTTTACGGTTCAGTCCCACGTGCGGCCACTTGTTACCTTCATTGTCTTTGTCTACTACCAGGTACTCCAGGTTAAACCCTTCGTTAGGGAATGTATAGGTACTGCGCAATGCAGCTTCTACCTCAGGGTGTTCACCCATTCTCTCTTGCAGCGGCTTAATCACCAAGTCAATCAGGAATTGTGCAAACTTCTCACGGGTATCATTAAGATATTGTACAAGCTCTTGTGCAGATTCAGTCAGACTGTTGCTTTCTTCCATTACGCTTAGTGCACTGTAGAATGCCATACGACCTTCTGCGGTACTAAGGTCATAGGATTTTAGTGATGGATTGTCAGCAATCGCTGCTTTAACCATCTTACCGTTAGGACCTAACTCATCTGCAAGACTAACCAGTCTGGCTTTGAATGCTTCTGAAAATGGAAACTGGAACGCGCTGCGATCCTGTAACATGACTCTCAGTGGACTGGTACTTGTTTTATCTTTAGGTACAAGCTCAAACTTAAGCTTACCATTAAAGTATTCCAGGTTTAGGTAGAACGGTCCGCGTGCACCACTAAAACGGTACATAGCGTTAAACGCCTGGGCAGCTTTAGTGGGCTGTCCTTTACCAGTACGTTCCTTAGTGCTGACCATCTCTGACACCATGTTGATGAAATCCACAAACCCTTCATTTGTTTGCATGGGTTTCTGGTCTTCTAGTGTCAGGTAGCTGGAGGGTTGTCCGTCTTTGAAGCGTACTACAATCAGCGTATTCTTCTGGCTGTATTTGTTATCGCTAAATAATTCTTCTTTGATGAATGCATCAACATCTGTGATTCCCAGCTCATACTCAAAGTATTCAGCCTCATTGTATAAAGAGTCTCCAACCTTGATGCGCTCATTGGCAGCCAATACAGAGTTAGGCATAAAGAATGATGTCTCACGGTTACCAGTGCGATAAAATACAAAAGGCACTTTACGCTTGGTGGTGCTGATCACGTTCTCATCATCGTCAATGGTAGCCACTTCCAGCTCCAGGCTCAGTGATGAATCCACGTTCATGAATTCCTCCAGGCTTGGGTTTTCCCTGGTGCGGCCTTGAGACATGTCAAAGCTCTCAAAGAACTCCTCTGTGAAATCCACAGAGTTTACGCCTTTGGAGAACATGTCATCCAGCATGTCAGCATGCTTTGCCTTAAACTGTTGCAACTGGTTATAAGATTGCATCAGTGTAGACATGTCAGACTCGGTCAACTCCACCGGTCCCGCAGATCCGTTTAACAACGCCAGGCGCTGGAACTTCTCACGGTGTGCCGCATTATTGAAATCTACTTTCTCAGTAGTGTTGTTGTCGTATACAAATACGTAGTTGTCCAGAGTCCACAGGTTGAACAGGATGTTCTTTCCGTCTTCCATGGTGATCTCCCCTATCAGCTGAAACTTTTGCTCCTCCTGGCTAGGACGTGCCACAGACAATACCACACCACCTGGTGTGTTCTTCAGGAAGTTGATCTGTCCGGTGCTCTCAAATGTTTCATGCTTGCGATTGGCCAGTCCTGCCATCTCTGGATTTGATGCAGCCAGTTCCTGGATACGCTCCATACGGGCAGCAGCAATGCCTGGTCTTACCGCGTGGATTTTCACACGGCTCATGGGATTCTCCATGGCAGCCAGTTCATTTTTCAATCGCTCTCTGTCTTCTTCAAACGCTGCCTGGATCTTCATCGCAGAGTGCAACATGGTTACAGGTACGCGCTCCTCTGAGGAATTACTCTCAAATGGTGCAGGTCTACCTGCTTTGTAGTTGCGGATGTCTTCTTTGCTTAACGCCACGGTCTCCCCTGTCTCGTCTATCATATACAGGATGCCGTCCTGGATGAATCCTTCTACCAGCTCGCGGTTGTTCAAGGATATCAGTACGTTGTTTAGCTCTGTTTCTGCAGGAAGTTCGTTCAGGTTAATATAACCTGTGTTCTGTAACAAGTCATCAAGCGCTGCACCCAGGTACTTGCGCATGCTTGCGTTGTACGCAGTGTCTTCTGTATAGCTGTCGATGATATCGGTTACGCTTTTGCGGACCATGTCCACATAGCTGTCACGATCCTTTCCAGTGATACCGTTGGCGGTAAAGAATTGTCTGAGCAGGGTAATGATACCCTTGTCACCAAACAAATCACGGCCACGCTCAAACTCAGTTTGGCTGGCCATCGCATCAATGCGGTCCTCAATGGTCTTGGCTGTAACAGCAGGCGCGGCTTTCTTGCCATACAAACCGTTCATGAACTTCATGTACGCTTTTGTGTCAGCAAGCAAGTGCACAGCACCCTTTACATCTGCAGCTTTACCAGGCTCGTAGAACTTAGCGTCTACACCGGCAAGCCCTTCATAAATGTAGGCCAGTTGATGGATGGATAATTTTTTCTGCTCAGGAGTTAGGTCGCTGTCCATCACAAAGCGGACGGCATTGTCATAACTGCGGAAAGCAGCGGGATCATACTTGATCAGTTTTTGTACAAAAGAAATGTACTTGCCAGTTAGAATATCACAGGCCATAACAGGTTAGCGTATTATCAGAGGGTACTGGATTAGAAGCATGCATGTATATCGCGGAGGATATTTACAAGGTCTGTCTTCGTCACCGGTGCCTCAGTTTTTGTAGATGTGTCCTCCTCTACAAATTTACTAATTTCCTGTGTATCTTGGTTAGCTTTAGCTTTAAATTCTGCAAGTTTTTCGTCAAGCTCTACAAAATCTTCAAAAGTTAAACTTGCTGCATTCGCTGTGGTAGTTGTCTCAAACAGTGGTACATCCTCGCCTGCAGGGCTTTCCACTACCACCGGAGCGTCTGCCGCTTCCTGTGTAGTTCCCTTTTTCAGAATACGTGTGGCAATTCCTTTCAAGGTACTTTTTCCCTTAGGGGTTTTGCTAAACTCTTCCAGGCTTGAAAACGGTGTATCACGTTTAGCGTTAGCTCTTGCCAGTGCCTCCAGTGCTTTGGAGTGGAACTCATTCTTCTGTGTAAGCGTTGCACCCGTCATGTAGTTGTACACCACATCCAGTTCACTGCGCGTGCGGTCCAGCGATTGCTGTAGTTCATCTGCCTGTTCTTCTGTCAGGGGTTGGTCATTTACAGGTGTACCGTTATTGTCCACCACGTTCATACCATTGCCCTGCTGTTCTGTATGGAAACTATCACCGCTTTCTTCACGTGCAGCCTGCTGACGTTGTTGGCGCTTGTTCCTTAATAACTGGGCAGCACTCATGGCTCCTGACTCTCCTACACCTTCTGTTTCATCTACCTCTTCAGGTTCCGTTTGCTCAGGTTTAACAACTGGTGCATACTGTTCTAAAGCAGCTAGTTCTGCGTTATATTCAGCAATAATATCAAAAGCTTGTTTTGGTGCATTAAGTTTATCAGCAACCGCATAACCAATAGGATTAGCTTTTTGTAACCAACTAATATAAGTACCTTTTGATAAATCTTCGGTAAACTTGGGTATGCCTAATACTTCTGCATAATAATCAAGAAGCATTTGAGTTACAGGGGTTCTAGTATTAGATTGTGTATCTGGAAAATCTTCTCTTTTATATTTAGCTTCTGTATCAGCTTTAGCATCTGTAGCAGAATCTTGACCTTCTTGTGAAGATTGTCCTGAATTTTCTGAAGATGCCTTTGCAACAATACGGTGTGGCTCTTGCATGACTTGGATATCCAGATCAGGATATTTGTCAGACACTGCCTGGATAGCGTCCAGGATAGCCTGACGGTCTTCTGGTGAAGCGTTCTGTAAACCGGTAGCAATGTGTACACCCCCGTTGAGGATGTCCTCCTCAATCTGCTGTACCATTACTTCATTGCCTTCTTCTACTTGTTCCGGTGTGGCATTCACTGCCTGGCCACCGTTGAGCTCAGCCAACTTGGCTTCTGCCTCACTGCGGTTCTTGGTCCAAAACGATTGACCGTTCTCATCATACCAGTAGTCGTTGATCGTGGAATCCAGAATGCTAAAACCAAGATACTTGTCTTCAGCCAGGATATACTTTGGACCTGCCGCTGCAGCAGGTTGTTCCTCTTCCTCTTCTTCTTCTGTTTGCTGAGGTGTTGCGCCTGCTGGTGCAGGAGCAGGTGAAGGACCTGTAGGGTTCTGTGGTGTAGCAGCCGGTGCAGGATTTTCTGTATCGTCCACCCTGGTTTCTGTCTGTGGTGTTGCTTCTACTTCTGCTGCTTTGTAATCGTTTACCACCTCATCAATGTCAGTGGTGTATTTATCATACACTTCCTGTTCACGGCTTGTCAGTGGGATTTCATCAAATAACTTATTGGCAATGCGCACCATAACCTGAAACGACGGGCGCATGTCTTTCTTAAAATTCTCATACTGCTCATCACTTAGGTCAGCATAACCTTCCATACTGATGTTTCTGCGGTAGATCTTAGCCATGACAGCTTTAAGGTTGCTGCTGATCTTTTCCACCTGCTCTTGTGCATACTTGTTCATCTGCACACCAGCGTTAGGATCAAGCACAATAGTCTCCAGGTTTCTGTACTCTTCACTCTTAAATGTAGCAGCTGCAATCTCCTCACGAATACGGTCACGCTCAGCTTTCTCAGAGTCGCTGTCCCCAAAGATCTTAAGGTTCATCACCGCAACCATCCATTGTTTCTGTGCAAGTTCTTCTACACTATCCAAATACTGCATTACCAGGTACTTGAAATTACCGTCCGTCATGCGGTACAGCATCATCTCAAAGTTCTCTGGGTTAAACAATACGTCTACTGCTTTCATGTACTCCTTAGCGTCCTTATCCAGGCGCATGTAGTCAATGATCTTTTGGAAAGGCTCCTGGTACGGAAAGGTCATGTTCATGTCCACGTCCAGTCCAGCCTGTTTGTTTTTGAGTTGCATCAGTCGCGCAAAGTTGGTAAACACCTCTGGGTCGTGCATGTCAAACTCATCATCTTCCTCTACGGTAGATGTTTCTGTAAGTGTGGTACCGTCTGCTTGTGTACGTTCACCACTCATGGTGCGATAGGTCTTGCGACCAGGCTTGCGCTTTCCAATGAATGATTCCAAATCGTCTTCTTCAATCTCTTCCTCCATCTCCTGACCCTGGTCATTGGTCACCGTGTTCTTGGTTGTACGCATACTCCACCACGATGTCCACGTATCAAGCTCTTGCAGTTCACTTTTCTTATCAGCAATTTGTTGCTCCAGATCTTTCTTTTGCTCAGGGGTAAGACCCTCCGCCTGCATGTTCTGCATCAGGATGTTGATGTCTGCTGATATGTTACCAATCTCCGCTTTCAGGGCATTAGGGTTTGTCAGAATGCGCAGTGCATAATCTGCAGAGTCTGCAATTCCTGCAATAGAGCGGATGTCATTGGATAATTGTTGTACACGCTTAACAGTCATCTCCCCTTTGATTGCATTGTATGCAATTACAGAGATTGCCTCGTCTTGTACCTGGCGCATTACAGCAGCCACGTAGCGGTCACGTGAACCTTCCTGGTATCTGAATGGGTCAGCTAACTGCCCTACCTTTCTTTTTACACCCTCAATGACCTCAGAGTATTTCTTGACATCACGGGCTACAGAGTCACTAAACTCAGCTGCACTAGAGTACTTGGTGTCTTCAATGTTAACACCCATCATCTTACTGAACTCCTCGTTGGACATTTCCATGCCCATGTTACGGATTGCACTCTCAAATGCTTTAACAGAGTTGGTACGCTGTGCTGCTAATACAGCATGTAGCAACGCGTTATCCTTACCGTTCTGAAATTCATACTGCTTACCTTGCGCAGCAGCCGCGGTCATTTCCTGGGCAGCTTCTGTTTGGGCAGCAAAGTTGAACATTTTGTGGCTCATGTTGTCCCCAGAGCTTAGCTGACGAAACGCTGCATTTAGTGTTTTCAAATCGTTGTCAAGTGCTTTCTCAGCTTGCTTGACGGGATCTGCAGCAGGGTCGTTTTTATACTGCATGCTGGTAGCAGCATTGCTCATCTTCTCCAGCAAACGTGATGTGGCAGCAGTGGGGATGCGTATCACCGATCCTGTCACAGCCCCCATCAAAAATGTCTTGAATCCCTGTTTGGTAAACTGCTCTTGAAATCCTTCACCAAACGCTTCTGTTAAACTCTTTTCTGCATTTTGCGCTTTGGCCATGTAGTATTCCTGCCATGACTTGGAACTCATTTCCTGCAAGTTTTCCTGCAAACCTTCTGTTACCTCCATGCGCAGCATGTCCTTGGTCAATGCTTTACCTACCTGGTATGCAGCTTCTTTCTTTCCAAAGTCCTTGGATATCTGGCCCAGTACACCGTACGTGCCAAAGAATCCTTTCTTATAACCCTGAGTAAGTAATTTCTTAGTTGCAATATCACGTCCTTCCACAAACAGCATACGCTCTGCACCTTCTTCCAACAGGTCCTTGATTACTTTGTTGGCTGGTGTAAATCGGTTGAACAGGTTACCAAACTGTAACTTGTTGGTTACCATCAGGATAGCCAGGTTTGTATTGTAGTTAGATGCACTGGTATCTGTAGCAGCCTGCTTGAATTTTTCAAACTCTTCTTCAGGAGGTAGCAAGCCGTTGTTTCTGTCTTTATAATCTTTGACAAGTTTGTCCAGGGTATCACCATATGACGTCACCGCTTCAAACGATGCCTCTGTTGCACTCATATTAAACTCCTGAGCCAGTCTTCTGACACCCTGGAGTCCCATACCTGTTAACTCAAAAGCATTCTTTCCCGCCTTGGCTCCCGCTACAATCTTTTCCCCATAGCGCACGCCTGTACCTAACAAAGGTACACCACGCACAAACTGTCCTGCAAACTCACTGAAGTTCTTACTGCGCCACATACCACCAATATTGTTGGAGTACATGGTAAACGTATCAGCAATCGTATCCTGCATGCGTGCAGAGAAAGAACGTCCTGTTGCAGCAGCCACCTCAGCAGCTTCATCTGCCTTACTGGCTACTTTAGCAGAAGCACGGATAGCATCTACACTTTGATTGGCTTCAGTGAAACCTCTACCAATATCTGAAATAGCATCTGTAAACCTGAAGCCTGATTTGACTCCAGCCTCCACGCCTTCTTTAGCAAGCTTCTTGACTCCCATCTTGGCACCCAGCCTGGCAAAGGTGGCACCAAAGGATGCAATGCCTCCACCTGCGGTCAGTGCTGTGATAGCAGCATCTGCAGCCAGCTCGACGCCTAACGCACCAAATGTACCCAGGGCAAACCCGGAGTTGGAGATCAGGTCAGCTGCAAACTTCTTGTTGAATATACCTTCCTCATCTTCCTTGGACGCAAACACAAAGTTGCGGTTCATGTCAAGCTGGTCCTGGTAGTACTGATCAATCAGTGTCTGTTCGTCTGGGCGCAACTTGTCCCAGTCCATGGACAATAATGCATCACCCATGCGACCATAGTCTTTCCACCAGTCCGTAAAAGTGTTACCAAATCTATAACCTGCTGAGTCAAATGCTTTGCCCATAGCAGTGCCCCATGTTTCATTATCAATGGCACGTTGGGTGTTATAGGCATCGCCAGGTGAAAATGCGTCACCTTTGAAATTTTCCTGTTGAATAAACTTATCAACCTGCTCTGCATTCCAGTATTCTGTACCAGGAGATTCAGCAGTGGTCAGGCTTTCCAAGAGACTCATCTTGGGAGGAGCAAAGTTTTCCTGCGCATACTGGTTGGCAGATTGCTCCATACTTGTTTTAAAAGAAGATGCAGGTCCTGAAGCGCCAGTTAACTGTCCGCTTTGGAATGCATCTGCTATTTGTCCAATGGTAGGTGGATCACCTCCACCTTCCTGCATATTCAAATCTAGTTCCTCCGCCATATCAATTACTTGCCGCTTTCTGCGACTTTTCTGTTGGTTACATATTTTTCAAACATATCCGTTACATAGGTTCCAGCACTCAGATACGAGGTAGGGTCATTTGGATTGTCAATCTTCTGAAATTTGTACAGCTTCTCGTTACGCTTTGTGCTAGGGTCAAAATACTGGAAAGTGATACCCAAGCCAAATGCACCAGAGACGTCACGCACACCAGCAGCGGTGTAATCAAAACCAACAGCGTTCATATAGCCAGGAGCTGTCACAATGGTGTTGGGATCAGCTGCAAATGCTGAGAAAGATCCTAGGTCAGTAGAGTTCACCGTATTCTTAGCCAGATACTTGTTGAAGCGTTCCAGCGGTAATGCGTTCTCACGGATGGTAGAATAAGGAAGTGTTACTGTTACAGTTTCTCCCTGCTTAAAACCTAAAGTTTTTGCAGCACTGGAATTAATATCAACCTTGAACTTTACCTTTACCTTCTCTCCCTGCGCATCATATGATACCGTGGCTGAATTACCCATCAGTTCTTTGATACTTACAGGAGACATGGATGCTAACTTTTCAGGTGCAATCTTAGCACCGGTCTCTGCTACTTCTACAGAAGCAGCCGTATTTCCTGAAGCAGCGCCATCAATCAGCTGATACAATTCTGCGGAAGTAATCCCACTAAACTCAAATGTATCACCTGTTACACGCGCACGGTCATTGTATTGTGCGTCTACACGTTGGCTTAAATAAGATTGCTGAGCATCACTTAGTCCGCTCAAATCATATACCGGTGTTCCGTCTTCTAATCTGTACAACAACTTAGCGCTTTCATATCCAGACTTAAGGTTGCCATATCCATCAGTAATTTCTTTACTGATGTTTTTGGCATTACGTAGCAAGCTCTCGCGCTGTGTCATCAGTATGTTCATACTCGATAGCGACTTGCTGAACATATCCAACATCTTTGTGATTTCTTCTGTTTTCTTAATACCTGCATAGTCAGCAACAATCTCACGACCACGTGTATAAGTTGCTGCAGTAAACCCATCCAGCAATGATTGAGCTGCCTGCGGATTATTATTAGGATCTACAACTTTGGTATGTGTTTTCTTACCGTACTCTTTTAAGATTTCCTTGTCAGCATCTGTCAGCTGAATCCTGGTATCACCATTGGCAATCTGCTGTACTTTATACATAATGTTATAGTACTTGCCATGTTCTGCCTCACCCACCACCAGGTTCATCAAACCGTTACCGGCTCCAAACGTAGTGTTGAACAAATTATCGCGGTTCTTGGCCATACCATCCATCAATACATCTACCCCTGTAAAGACCTGTTGTCCAGCAGCATTACGTCCTAAGTAAGATTCAGACGGAAGATCGCCTTTACCTTGTGCAATTTTAACATCCAGAGCATACTCGCGATCCTTGTTCGCCTGCTCCTGGTTCATCTCCATGATCTTAAGCTCGCGATCCTGTTTCATCTTGGCGTAGGTTAGCTCTCTATCCTGTGCCATTTTCCATCTGGTAAGAACTACATCGTCAGACTTGATATCTACAGATGCTGTAGCATCGCTGTATCCTTTGGCCCACATCTTTGCAGTCTGGCTTTTAGCTTGTTGTGCAAAAATACCATGGATGTTTTGTGCTATAAAGTTTGCACCCTCTTCATCAAGTTTACTTGACAGAGATGATGCACCATCACGCTGGTTAATGTATGCGTCTTTTTCGTTGAGCGCATTGATGTACTTTTCTTTTACATCTGGATCCTCAATGCCATCAGGATATTTTTCTTCAATAAGCTTGATGCGTGATTCTATTTTCTCTAGCTCTGTGTCAGCTGTAGTAGTTTCTTCTGCGGTATCAGTTTGCAATTGTTTTGCAAGCTGACCAGATACCATTTGTAACGCCTGCTCACGGGATACACCCTGAGATTGCTGAATGTTACGAATAGCGCTCTCTGCCTGCACCCAGCCTTGTTGCTGTAACTGACGGTCAAAGCGATTGCCCATCTGTGCCTGCGCCCAGTTGGTAAATGCTGCGTAAGACATCTTACCATTACCATAAGTAACAATGTAAGGATTCTTACCATCTGCCGTAGCTACCTTAACGCCAATGTTTTGCTGCTTTGCTGCATCATTTAAGAATGTTGCAATATCATCCATAGGCACAAACTCCTGCGGGCGAATCTTCTGAATAGACCCGTCACCACGTTTAGAGCTACGTAAATCTTCTTCTGCAAACCCAATAGCCTGACGACTAAAGTCATTATACTGCGCACGCATTTTAGGATCAGTACTGTTTTTGTACTGCTCCATACGTTGCTTTTGCTTTTGGTGAAACGAGGTAACCTGCATATCATATGCGAGCTCCTGGTCCCTGGAGATTGGATTAAAGATTTCCTGCGCCTGCATTACGTTGGTAGGATTGGACAAGTCCACCCCTGCCAGACTCTTAATAGAGTTCTGCAGTTTCTTCATAACCTCCTGACGGTAGAGTTCGTTGGACTCACTGGTCAGGGGATTGTTAAGCGCAGAGTTATAGATACTCTTGACCATGTTAAAACCACGGTCGTACTCCTGCTGACGCTGGCCATAGATCTCAGTCAAAAACTGGTAATCTGGCTTGTACACCTCAGCAGGTGTAATGTTGTCTGTTATACCTTGTATGAATGTTGACATTATCTTCCTGTCTTACGCTTGATTAATATTCTGAACATCTCGTCTGGTGTAACCACCGCTCCGCCCGTAGCAAAACCTCGTACGCCACTCATGCCTGCAATGTCATAACCTGAATAGTTTGAATACCCTGCATAGGGATCTGCATACAACGCTGCTGCAGGATTACTTCTCAGAAGTGCATTGGTGCGATTCATCTCTGCAAGTGCTGCTTGTTTTGCAGCATCTTCTCCCAGCTCCGCTTTATAAGCTTCAAATGTCTCTCTGTAGGCTTTGATACCAGCGTCACTGTTCATTGCAGCACTAACTGCATATGGATCAGCAGTACCTTTGCGTCCTGAACCTGAAGCATACCCTGTTGCATAGCCCGGTACGTATAAGTCCGCCATAGTCATGTCGCGACCTTGGCCTGAAAACTCAGCGTTATAAGAAATAGGATCAATATACACCTGTGGAGTCTTAACTTGCTCTTGCAATTTTTTGCGCTGGTAATTAGTCATACCTGCCATAAGTGCTCTCAGTTTATTTCTATCTTGCAGATTTTGCGAGTTTTCATTTTGCTGTCCTTCTGTTGCAAGATCCTTGTTATACTGATAAGCATACTTGGAGTTCATGTCACGCTCCGTGTTCTCAATCTGCGCGTTAAACTGTCCAGCCTGTGTAGACGTTTGACCATTGACAGTGTTGGTCTGTGCGTCGCTCAGTGCATTGTTTTGCAGGGTCTCACCAGTATTACCCATCATGGCTCCCAACGCTACGTTACCATCAGCGGAGTTTTGCGCCATGTTATTAAAATTGGCAGAAACACCTTGGTTGTTGGCAATGGTAGACGCATTGGTAACAGTAGTCCACTCCGGGGTAACAAAATCAACCTGTTGTTTAGCAGGTCTGAAACGCTCGTTATCGCGGGTAGATTCAAAGGCAAAGTTTACAATGTCTTGTGCCCACCACGGTCCTTGTTTTCTTCTTCCTGGAGGAACTTCTGTAGTTGTATACTCTTGACATTCTGCCTGCGCTTTCTCTAATGAGTCATAAGGAGTAACTTTTTTTCCAGTTGGAGCAACAGGTGAAGAACCTTCATCATAGTTTACAGTTTGCACAGAACGCGTACCATCTTCTGACTCTACGCAGTAATAAGCCTGCTTCTTACCTGGATCTTTTTCTTTTTCTACCTCAGGTGGCTGCCAATCTTCTTTAATTCCAAAATACTGGCGAGAAGTGTTGTTGCCATAAAAGTCATCAATATAAGAAGTACCAGTCTTGTCAGAATCCTGATCCGTTTTACTACCAGTTGCATCAACATCAAATCCTGCGTCTTTGAACTGCTGAATATACTCAGGTTGTCTGCCCACTTTGTTTGCGGCACGATACGCAGCCTGAAATGCAACGCGTCCCACATCGTCCATGGCCTGAATACCTAAACGATTTGCAACAGCGTTATACACTTTGTTCTTTGTGTTTACAGGATTACCTTTCTCATCATAGATTTGACCAACAGTTCCTGTAAAAGAGTCCCAAGCTTTGGAGTTTCTAAAATCACCTTCATCACCATACACAGAACGCATCAGCAAGTTGTCTTTATTTCCTTGTAGCAAGTATTTAAGAACGTCCTCTTGCTTAAGCCCCTTAAGTTGATCCAATGTCTCCTTAGGTATTTTACCTGTGCTGTTTGGATCATTTAATATTGCCTGAAACTCTTTGAACAATGCATCTCTCAAACCCTGGTTGTTAGCACCTTGGATGATAGACTCATATGATTTGATATCCTCTGCATACTTATTCTGATATGTTTTAGGATCATATCCCTCAACCTCAGGCGCTTCATAGTCAACTAGCTTGTTGCCTGCGTTATAAACATAAATACCATCAGGATTGTAAACCTTTTTCTGATTGGTCTTTGTGTCTTTTACTTCTATAATCTTGCCTGTCTCAGCGTCTCGTACAATGTTTAATGTACCTTTCTTGTAGCGCTTTACTTTTCTGTTGGTTTTTGGATCAACAACCTCGTCCACAAATGTCTCCTGATTAGCCGTTCCTGCATCTTGATAGCGCGGAATCATGTAGCCTGAAGTAAACGTAGGCATTTCATATGCACCGCCTTCTTTAAAATCAGTAAGATTGCTAGGTGCTGGTGCAGATCTTCTTGCGGGTGCTGCTTGTTGAGGGCGAGATCTTTGTGTAGTGTTTTGTTGCTGAGGTTGCTGTTGTGTTTGTCTTGCAGGTGCAGGTTGGCTATCTGGATCATATAGTACAGCAGCGTTACCACTTGATGCTCTATTTGTATCAGCGGCTCCAGCTTGTTGAGACTGTTTGGGGTTTTGAAAACCTTGACTCAAATCAACTTTTGTAAACTGTCTGTCACGGTCTGCATAAATCAGATCACTTTGAAAAAGGTTTTCAGTCTGTGATCCATAAATCTCATTGTATCCTGTGATTTTTCCGTTTTGGTCATAGATAGGGGTTACCTTTCTAGCTTTCAGTGAAGGTGATGAATGAGGATGGTTTTGAAATTTTCTTGCTGCATATGGCCACTCAACGCGGTACATGCTATCACCTTTAAAAAACAAATCACCAGTGTTTAGTTTTTTACCGTTTACGTCAATGCCGTAATTGTACTTGTACCAGTCGTCACCAATAAAGGGTTCATTGCTTTCTCCAATGTAGTAATGAAGGTTCTGATCACCATACATGCGATCATAAGGAACACTGGTGTTGTAAGATTTATTGAAGCTGTGCTCATCAATGTAAAACTTTTGTCCGCTTTCTGTATTAAGAAACACATATTGATTGGGACTAAAAGTGTTAATCTGACTTTCATTGGCCATGTAACGGTGAGGCTTGCCATTGATGTAGACAATTGTAGCAGGAGTAAGTCCAATCTGATCTCCTGTTGGTCTAACCTTTTTTACATCACCTGCACTCTGGTATTTATGTAATCCACCCCATCTGCCTTGTGGCATTTCTTGAGGCATCATTTCTTGTGACTCTTGCTGCTGTGGCTGTTGTACCATCTCTGGTGTAACACCCAGAACTGAAGCAGCCATCTCTGCAATAGCAGGAATACCATCAGGAAAACCTTTCATGGATTCCTGAATAAGCGCCAGTGTGCTCAGCTTCTGCAAGTTGTTCTTCAACATCTCAGACGCGCTGCGCTTGGTAATGTTATCTGCCTCAGGATTTTTCAGGTCAGCAACGTATGCATTGATCTGATATTTCTTAGCAATTTCAGCAGGCGTGTATCCTCCCTTTCTGGGAGAAAGACCAAACACCTTTTGCAACACTTCCTCATCCTTAATGCGAAGCTTGCGAGTGTTGGAATATATGAATGAACCTGCAGGTACATCAACGGGTGTACCACCCTTGCTGTGAGGTTTGCCGGTAAAGGTAAACAGTTCCAGGAAACCATCTTTGTTGGTATCCCCTACAACAACTTCACCGCGCTCCACTTCAATGGATGCTTCTTCGCGGGGTACTGGACCCATTGTTGTTTTGACGTCGTCTTCTGCATTACCTCCCATACCCGCGTTGCGGTAACGGCTGTCATAGAAGCTATAGTCTACTTGGTCACCCAGCTTAGGGGCGGTTTTGATACGGATTCTTTGCATAAACTTTAGAAGTTTAAAAGGGTAGGAAGGCTAAACATCTCACATTTAGAATTTACAAATTTAATCGCAAAAGTCCTACTCTTGTAGATGTTTTTTGTAGAGGTTATAAAAATTCAATCTCACCACCGGCAGCCAGGATTGCTGCAATCTCTTCTGCAGAGACTTCATAGGTTCCACCCTGGCGGTATCTTTTTGTACCTCCGTAGCGTGCTCCTACTTGTGAGAAGTCTTGCATGGGTGTACCCATTACTAGTTGTGAATTAGGACCTACAGCCATGTTGGTACGCTCGTTACCAAATGCATTCTTGGGGTTGTAGGCATTGTACATGGAGTCTGTGTTGTTGGTTTCACGCAACAGTTGGTCGTAGCTTTTGTTTCTGCGCTGGTCGCGTTTTTCCGCCCAGTCTGCAAAGTAACCCAAACCGACAATAGCATTGTTACCTGCCACAAATCCAGCTTCGTCACCCTGATATTTTGTTTGTGATGTTTGCTGCATTTTAACGCCAGGATTTTCAACAGTACCCAAACCGCTTCCTACTGCAACATCACCCAACACACCTTCAAGTTGTTGTTGTCCAAGCATTGCATTGTACATACCAGATCCTGGACCTGTGCCTTTAACAGGCGTGCCTGTACCTATACTGTTTGCAGGTGTATTCTGCGCAGGTTGGTTAGCAGTTTCTTCTGTTTGACCAGTTTCACTTCTCCACATCTCCATAAGCTTGGCTTGGTTTGCGCTGTTCTGCATTACGTCTTGACGCATTGCATTCTGTGCAAACCACTGGTTAAATGGAACAGCACCCCCTGGTTGAAAGCGCATCATACCACCTTGTCTTTTCTGCTGCAAATTTCCTCTGTCCATGTAGTCTTGAAAGCCTGCAGGCATTTGAGGCATTACAGGTGCAGCACTTGCAGCAGGATTTGGAGTATACATGCTCTCCATATCCATCATGTTACCCATACCTGATCCTTTAGACCCCCTATGAGGAAGCGGCTGAGATGCGGGAGGTGTAGTAGTGGATGTCTGAGAAGTTGTAGTAGAAGATCCGCTACCCATGTATCCAGATTGAGCACCAGCAAAATCATCATACATATTGCCAGCTTCTAATGTAGCACCCATCCCTGATCCACCAGACTTTGTCATCCTGGTTTTTGGATCCGGATTCATATCCTGTTGTGCAGGAGGCGTTGCAGGTGTAGGATTGGCTTTGTCATAACGTGCTTTCAATACATCCTGAGTGTTACCATACTCGCCAGTACCTGTATTCATAAGCTTGCTGTCGTGCTTGTCTTTAGCAAACATTTTCTCATAGCCAAGTGTTGCCCCTGACAATCCTGATGCAAGTCCAATCATACCTTTTAAGAATGAACCTTTTGGTAAGTATTGAGCAACACCGCGAGGATCTGTCAGAGTTGTAGCTGTAGCCAAACCACGATTCCATTTACTATTGTCAAGGTTCTCCAGCCTGTGACGACTTACTCTGTCTACCTGGTAGTCACCCTCTTGGTACATATCGCTATGTGGACCACTATAGTAATCTCCTCCGTCATCATACATGGACAACTCACCACCCTCTTCCCAGGTACCAAAGCGCTTATGCCAGTACAGTGGTGAGAATGGATCTTTTGCTTTTGCAGAATCTCTGCCACCCATGCGGTCCCAGAAACGCTCGCGACGGTCTTCACTACCATGTTGAGTGTAGTCTTTCATACCGTCATATCCACCATGCACCACTTTGTATTGATCTCCTTTTTTAGCAAGCACCATCCACTTCTTACCATCACTTGTGGATTCTTTCTTTACACCTACTTTGGTGAAACCCATGTTCTTGTAGCGTTCAGGAATTCCTCCGCCATCCTCATAAGATTCCACTTCTTCTGGCAAATCTTCTCCAAGATATCCTCCAAAGCGTTTGCTAAAGTCCATTGACATGCCTCCTTGTTCCATAAAAGGAACTGTGTACACGCCTCCAAAATTATACATACCGCCACACTCATAGCAGATATTACCACCCATCTCAGCTTTTTTCCAGCCGCCACCACGTTCCTTATACCACTTGGCAGCATAACCGTTCGCATATGCAGAAGGATAAACATCATACTTAGCTTTAGCAGCAGCTTTTGCTCTGCTCCAAAGTTCAGGGTTGGTTGGGGTGTTGCCACCGTTTTTCATGTATTCCATAGGTAAGCTTATATTTGTCCACCATCTTCCTTACGTCTGTGCTGATAAGGAATGCGCTGGCTGGATGTCTTTGTTCTTTTAAATTTTTCTTTCTCTGAAGCACTAAGTTCTGACGACGTTTTAGGTGTGTCATCAGATACACGTTTAGAGGGTCTGCATGCAGGATATCCTTTACGCTTTTCACCTTCCTGTCTTCCGCAAGGTTTACCGGTTTTTACATCAACCCACTTCTCTGCAAACCAGCGGTCAAGTCCGCCATGCTCTCCTCCCCCTACAAATTTACTCAATGCTCCGCCAAAAGCAAAACCTTCTGGTGTAGATTCTTGTTCATCCATCATCATACCTGCACCTACAGCTGGTATTGCAGCAGGTAACATGCGAATCAACTTGCGTTTATCTTCTATAGAAGTGTTGCCTTTGAAGAACCTGTTGAGGTATTGGTCTTTGATCATATAGTCTACCATATCATCTGAAGGATTCTGCAATGCCTGAATGGCTTGCTCCATACTTATACCTGATTCCTGAGCATATCTCTTTGCAAGGTTCATGCGCGCCACCATTAACTCAGAGTGAAGTTCTTTTGGTGAGGCCGCCCATGTTTTAACTTTGTCTTTATTTGCTTTCCTATATAATGGAAGTTCAACATCCTCAATCTTTTTAATCTTGTCATCATACTCATCTACAATTTGTATTGCAAAATCATAATGATCATTTGTAGAAACTTTTCCGGCAGCCACGTCGTCATTGAGCTGCTGAAGCTTTGCATTCTTTTCATCACCTAAGTCAATAAGTCTTTGACGTATTTGCTGATAACCAACATCATCTCGCCACAGCTTTGGTTCAACCATTGCATCTGCAAACATTTTACCTGTAGGTGTAGATGTGTTTGCAAAAAAGTAAGGAGTGATGGTTGAGTCATAATTTGTAATAGCGCTTGACCAGGGAAAAACTGGATCCCCAAATCTTTGAAAAGTGTGACCTGTTTCGTGTGCACTTGTTGCAGCAACACCTTTTGGATCAACATGATAAAATCCCTGATTTCTTAAGGTAATGTTATAATCGTTATTGTTTACACCAAGTATCTTACCCCTATTCTCTGTAATGTAATCTTTAGCAGTATCAACAATTTTAGAGTCTGCGGCAAGATCTGAAGAACGACTGCTTACAAGCCTTGAAGGATTAGTGTTCAAAATATTGTTAGAGTCCATAACTGAGCTATTGGTATCAAACGTCAGTCGGAATCTATTAACCGTTGCTGGATCAAGTGCGGTAGCGCGGTCAACAACTTGACCTCTGATTTCTCCGTCAGGGCCATAAATCCACTGCTTGACAAAGTCCTCACCTTCTTTAAGTGCCGCGTCTTGTTTGGCCCATACCTTTTGCTTTTGTGATTTTGTCATAGGAAAGATCTCAAAGAATGGACGCTCTCCTTCTACCACTTCAGCCAACCCTTGACCAAGTCCATATAAATGCTCATTAACGGCAGGAGTCTTTTTTTCTCTGACAAACTTAGCAAGCTTACCATCTCCTTTGGGTTGCCACACACTGGCATCATATGCAAAGCTTCTAAATTTACTAGGTAAATTACCAAAGATACTTGCAGAAGCAGGAGCTGCTGCTTGTGACATTTGTGCTACATCTTGCGAAGCATTCACCATCCTGCCTATGTTTCCTGCACGTGTAGCATCGTCTATAATTCCTGCACCTACTAGGTTTAGTGGATCCGATCCTGCTAAGATTAATTCTTCTAGCGCCTGTGTACTGCCGGGTTGAACATAAGATTCCAGGCTACCATAAGTCATAGGCTTTGTACTTCTGCCAGACACAGCATTTGCCATATCCCCACTGAACGCTCCTCTGACAAGATTGCTGGTATACCCTAATGGTGCAAACACTCCCAGTCGTGACGCATTCTTTGCTTCTTCAGGACTCAAGTCTTCATCATTGTAGTCAATACCAAATAGATTAGCCATACCCTGGCGGAACTGTGTACCCATGTCTGGGTTCAAATTGTATCTAGCCTGGGATTCTCCAATAATGCTAAGCTGCTCAGGTGTAAATGTCTTTAACCACTCTTGGCGGTTTCTATCACCTTGAGGGTTTTGTGCCAAGATTTGTTCTGCTACTTTAGTACGTGCATAATCATATGCCCTTTTTTTAGAGCGCTTGTCGCTGTATGCATCAAAGCCCACCGCACGGGCAAATCCTGTGTCTTCTTTACCCATCCACTCTTTGGCAAACTTGTCCATATCACCTGCGTATTGGCCACGATCTGACATGACCTCTACAGGTTTTCTATAAGTGAATACAGGGGCGTTGTTTTTAGTGTCCCACGATGTGTAACCACTATCAAACAAAAAATCAAAACGTCTGTCATTGGCACGATCGTAATTAAACTTACGCTGCCCTTCTGCAGGCTTTACATATTTTTCAATGAATGCTTCTTTTTCTTCTACTGTCAGCTCTCTTCCTCTGCGCTGCTCCTCACGATTAAGCATATCAGACCACTGTTGTGCGCCTTGTGTGTATGCCTTCCAACCAGCTTCATATTCTGCACGCTGGTCAGCATTATTCATAGCATCATAGTTTGTAACTGGAGCATCAACGCTTTTGCGCCTGGGCCCACCTTTGACAAACTTCTGCAATTTTGAATTACTGTAGGTTACACCACCGTCTCGCTGAACTTCATGAAAAGTAAACCACCAACCAAAAGGCGAGTTCTTATCCTTCTTACCCATGTCACGGTGCAATAGTTCAGCGTACGTGTGCCCCGTAGTGCCATGATCGCGTATAGGATATTCATCCAGGTCATCAGGATTCATGTGCCTATAATGATCCATTGTTCGCTTCATCTCAGGATCATCTTTATACTTATCATGCATGGCTTTAAAAGTCTGCTCGCCAAAGTATCCATCGGCTTCTACACCTAAAAAGTTCTGGATGTTTTTAATCTTTTCAGGAGTAAGATGATAATATGATGTCATGGCAATACCAGGCTCATACAATCTGTGAGTTTTATACTCTACAGTCCCTGGAGTCTTGTACGTGTCTTCGCCATACCTAAGTCTTTCCAATAAAACCTCAAGATTCTGTCCTACATTGCTTAAGCCAGGGTCTTTGACATGCGCCATTTCTGCAATAAGATTGGATATAAACTCCTCACGAGGCTCTTTACCAACTCCAATTTCATTAAAAAAAGAGTTGTAATGAGCTCTGTTTTCTTGGTCTGCAAATGCGCCATCAAAGTTAATTTTATCAACACCTTTACCTCTGTTTACCAACTTAGCAAGCTCAGGATAAACATTAAGAAGGTCTACATACATTTTTGCATTGGGATGAGACATATCAATGTTTACAGGATCTGTATCTTTTCTGGTGTTGTACCTGTCACTATTCCACATAAACTCTTGTTCACCCGCTGCTCTAGCTTTGGCAAATGCTTCATCTCTAGTGGGATATTGAGAGTAGTCATCTAGTCCCCAGTTCTTAGGATTTAACGCTGCCCCTACAGTTTTAAGCATGCCTGGTTTTTTAATAGCCCTGGTTTTAATTTCTAAGCCAGGCATTGAGGTGCCGGATTCCCATATGTTATCCTGCACATCAAACAGTGCTAAGTCTTGAGGAGGAACAACATGCTCTCCTTGTTCATTAACATAATATCTTTGGTCTTTGAACCTTGGGTCCAGGAATACACTCTCCCCTGTGGGAAGTTTATACTCTCTCCACCCATTCTCTCTAGGACCTCCTGTTACATACTTGCGCAAGTTTCTTTTGCCAAAGTGTGAATTGTAATCATTATTCATGAACGGCAGCGTTAACAGTTATAAACCTTTGATAAATTTTTGAAGGATAGCGTTCTCATAAGACTGACCGCCGTTACGTTTAATTTCCATAGTACCTGTAGTGGGGTAGTGCTGAAACATGTTAGCAAAAGTACGCACGTTTCTTACGTACTCGTTGTTTGTGTTATTTGGATTCTGCACAATAGCTTCCTCAGGACTGATACCCTCATCAATTGCCTTAATAACAGTTTTCTTATCACCTCTTCTCAGACGACCAGGCATGCTGTACAGATAAGGTAAGAAGTCTAAGTAATTGCTTTCATCAAGCGCAGCAGTCTCACCCTTGGCAGCCAGCTTTCTCAACTGCGGTAGGTTCTGTGCGTTTGCAATCATAGCTGCTACAAATGCTTTCTCAGGATCAGTGTCAACACTCTCAGGTGTAATTCCGTAAAGCTTCATATCTGCATCACTCAAGTTCTTAAGCTTCACTTGCGTTAGCCCTCTACTGTACTCTGTCTTAGGATTAATGTTATTGCCTTTGGCAAGACCATTTGACATCCATCTTGCTATAAGATTTTGAGTACTCGCTGCTGTACTACGGCCAAAATCAGATTCAGAAAATCCTCCAGCCTTGGTTCCAAATCCAGTCTCCTGTCCATAGATTCCAAACGTGTTGGACACAATACCGTTATACTCACGATTTGAAATGTTGTAGCGCTTCATGAACTCTTTCTTAAAATTCTCATCGTTCACTTTGTTCAGAATCTGATTAAAACCTGCCTTCTCAGACAGCGCTTTATAATCTACATCATATGCCGTTTGAACTTTAAGATCTTTGTCTACAAACGGCATATCAAAACTGCGCGTTGTCAAGAGTCTTGACGCTTCCTGAAATCCAGGATCCGTATTCTGCATCATAGTTGGCGTACTTACACCAACGGTCTCGCCATTCATAGTAATCCAGTTCTTACCTTTTTCTGCAAACATGCCTGGTGAATATGTTTGCCAGCGACTCTCAGCACCTTTAGAACGGGTAAAGAACTGTGGGTCTTGCTTCTTTATCTTTTGGTCCAGCCAGTTGCGCAACTTTGTATTTTTGTTGTCATTACCAAAATCGCGTGTGATTAACTGAATGTGTTCATTAGATGCAGGTGCCATAATAGGATCACCATTGTCATCTGTAAGATACCGCCAAATCGTATCATCAGGGTTATCTGAATCGGGATCATCAATCCATTCCCCTGATGCGTCTAAATGTTTGTCTGAAGAAGGATTAACTGTATACTCTTGTTCAAACATTGTACCCGTTCCACCATTCATAAAAAGAGTAAAACTGATTGTACCGTCTGAGTTTTTGAAAATAGAACCAGGTTTTACCAATCCTGCATGATGGGGATGACCTTGATCAAACGCAAACTGTACAATGTCACCACCTTTAATATCATTAGTATCATAGTTCAGTTTCCAGTTGGGCACTTCACCAGCTTTTACAGCATCTTGAAATGCGGAATTTGAATAGTAGTGAAGGTCTTCACCGACATTAGCATCATTAATTGTATAACATACGCCTGATATACAATACATTGGTGATCCATAACCGTTTGGGTCATTGTAAGCAGCTTGCTTAACACTCTCAGGCATGTAGTCTGTATTTGCAACCTCAAAATTTTGTGCACCTAGCCTATTAATTGCGTTTAATATACCCTGCTCATAATCGTACCTTGGACCCTTGTTGATGTTATCCTGTGTAAGGTTTCTGCGATTTACCAAGTCTTGGTCTACCCACTGTGTTCCAGGAGCTGGTTGCGCGTCAATACCGTAGCGGTCTGCGTCGGCAGGTATTTGAACAATAGGTCTTGCCGCCTCAGCCTTAACGGGTCCTTCAGCTTCTAACCCACCTTGTGCTTTAGGTAAAAATTTATACAGACCACCATAACGCATCTCATACTCATCTACGTATTGTGCACCAGGAAAATGGACATTGGTCTCATCATAAGGCTGTAGCTCTGCCTGAATACCGTTATCACTCACAGCCTTGATGCGATGAGGTGTAGGGTTATACAAAGTGTCGCTAGGAATCCTATAATTAGTTCCAGGAGCAGGTGCTCCATTTAAGAATCCTTGGTTGCTAACAACAGGAGTAGTCTTTTGTCTCTGCTCCTGTATGAATCTTAGTAGTACTTCTTTTTTCATCGTGGACTATTCAAATGCTTGGTTAAACCTACTTTCAAGATCATCTTCTTATCTGTAGAAGCAGTCTTACGCAAGATGACTCTGTTACCATAGTGACGGAACTTCTTACGCTGAAGAGCAGGCTTGTCATAATTAATATACTGAGGATTTACTGTACGTTGGTAACCATTACAATTGGTAATCCACATTGGTGTCTGGTCAAAGCTAAATTCACCGCGGTCGTTAGTGTTGTCCCAGAACTGATTGAAGCGATACTTGTTCTCTTCCTTAGCCACCATGATCTGCATGTTGTACTGTGTAATCACGGGTTGCGCCACCAATGCAAACGGATCATTCTTAGGCTTGGTGTTCAGCTTTAGAATACCTGAATGCTGTTCTGAATTATAGATGATTGCGGTATCAAAGTTCTCATCCAACACGTGGTTGTAATCAACACCATTGTTATAATATTTGTACGCCTCCATCCAGTACTCCACACTTCTAAGGGTTGTTACACCGGTGGTGTTGACTACAGGAAACTCAATCTCCCATCCTTTTTGCTCACCATAGTACTCAGTAAACAGGTCCCACTTAGTGTTGTGTTTCCAGATACCAGAACCCTTCACTGTAAAGAAATGCTCATATGCGGGCATGTTCAGGTCTGGTGCCCAGCTGTGAAAACTGATCCACTGCTTGCTCTTTGGGTCATAAGACACCGTCCAATTACAAGGCTCAAAACAGTTAGGGTCATCAAACTTACAGGGGCATGTTTTGTTAATTGGATCGCGCGGGCGAGGTGTAAGAGTTACAGTACATGTACTTGTACTACCCTTTCCATCATCCAGTAGCAATGTGTATATAACCTGGTCTCCCACAGGAACTACCACTGCGCTTCCATCTACGGGTACTGAAAATGATTCTACAAGGTTCAATGATACGTAGTTTACCTCAAGCGTTGCGTTCACAGCGCTTATAGTTGTCCAATATAACAGTACTTGTTCTCCTTCTGTAAACACGTTAGTGTTTGCTTCAAAATTACACCCTATGCCTGGAATGCATACTGATGCCGAAACAGCATCTACAACAGATTGCACAGAGGCAGGGCTTGACGCATTTACTGCATATTGATAAGATCCTATTCCGTTGGTAGGTCCGTTAAAACATGATATTTTTCCCAAAGTTTCTTCTACGTTTGCTGGAACTGACGCAGTTGGTCCTGCATAAATTCCATATACAAACTGGTTGTCAGGACCCGATGCTGAACCACCCAGTGTAGCAGACTGAAGAAAGCACAAATCGTCAGAAAGACCTGACTGCTGAGCAGTAGATTGGCTATCCGTTATGACTAATAATATTTGCCTAAAGGCAGAACTGGCAGAGCGGTCTCCAAGCTGAGAAGAAGTTTTGTTATTCAAAACATCCCTTCCCTCCAAAGCGCCATTTCTAATGTGTGTTCCATTACAATACCAGTTATCAATAAGCCATGTTTCAACTTCGGCACCTGTAATGGTATTACTCATAGAAAATCCATTAGGTGTCATGGAGACCTGATCGTTTTGACCCGACCAGGATACAATACCTACCTGGATGTTACCTTCCTGCATAGACTGAAGAATCGCAGGGGATTCCAAAAACTGCCTTATAAAAGATATCTCAGCTAATGCAACTGAACCAACGGGGATGTTAGAAACACATCCTGTACTACCTGAACTGTCCACAGCAATCACAATGTCAATCAAGCAGGATGCACTAGGTTGTGGTAGTCCTACAATGGCGTCAACCACAGGATCCACAGGAGTAATAGGCGGAGGTGGCGTCTGGCCACAGATATAGTAAGGCACACCGGTAGGACTGTCAAAGTACAAGTCACGGCGCTTAGGGATATAGTCCTTCTTAGAGAAATACAACAGTTCATACTGCTGATCATACATTGTCTGGCAACCAATACCTGCTACAGGATTATCGTATAGTGGAAAGTCAGGATACGCTTCCAGTAACTTAGACGGCAGATGCTCATTGAACCAGAACTTCAGACCGTCACGGCTAATCTCTGTTACTCCTCCACCACCGTACTGCATAATTTTACCTGTCTTCTGAGACATAAAGAACAAACCAAATGGTGTGTTCACCGCAGAACGGGATGATATACATGATGCATAATCTAGGGCGTCGTCTGCATTGACAACGCTTTGCATATTCTGCTGGAACAATCCGCCATCTCCAATGGTGATTTTTACGTCACCTTTGGTCTGCAATGTATCAACACCAACAAATTGTACAGGTTCAGCATCCTCAAACAGGATAACTGCTCCCTGTGCATTCAGACTTTTGATAGTTGATATCTTGCCACTAAAGTCTTTATAATTCAACGGGAGGTAGTTCCTCCAGTTGTCTCGCTTCATTCCTGAACGCTGTGGTAAACTATAGACAGCCCTGTTTGGGAAATACTCAAAACATGAGGAATACAAAGCGGGGTCATAGTCCCGTGGTAGGACAGATCCCCAGCTTGCAGTGTTGTTGAAGAGTTTGCTGGCAGATAATGAAGTGTCGTATTTGGCATAGATTGGTGTTTTGATCATGTCTGTGCGGAACATGGTACTCAGGTCATTAAATGAGTTTCCATATACGTCATAGAACTTTTCACGGTCATCTTCTCCATAGTCACGGTAAGCCATGTTTAGCTCACTTTCACAGAAGAAATCACGTACCCCATTGTAAAACAGGTATGCCCAAACATTTCTCAACAAGAAAGTGCCTGTATTATTACCTCTGTCAAAGCGGTGAAAATCAGATGGCGTGTTGAAGTTAATACCAGTTGGCTTATTGATGTCAATTCCAAGAAATGATACTGTCTCTGTTTCTACGGTAACACCAAAATCAGTAACGTCGTACTTACTCAGGTTAGCCCAATAGCGAGGACAAGGTCCGTTGACATAAATACGATAGTCCATCTCTGCACCATCTGGCTCATTGAACATCCAGTTATTGAAAAAGTAGAATGGATTCTTTTCTGTAAAACGATTGATGTACACATCTCCACCAAAAATTGTGTCTGTGGTAGTTGTTATGCTAATATCAGGCGTTGACGGATACACACAGGAATTTACAGGAATCTGTACAATACTTTCCAGCAATCCATACTGGTTCTGAAAGTCTAATTTAATAGCACCATAGTATGCGGTGGTATTACTGTTGAACGCACCAAAAGGAGTTTTGTGGTTTACTCCACCTCCTACATCGCGCACGCGCTTACGTGAATTGTCTGTAGAGCTTTGAGGATCCGGAACATTGCTGGTAAGTTTGATACCTACAAACTTGTTGCGGTTATTGTTGTTAATGCGGTATGTTGCGTCAAAATCCTGCAGGGCTCCGCCTACATATTTGGCACCATTATCTGATACCAGCCTGCTAAATGACGGAGCACTTGACCCTGTCGCGGAATTGGTGACATTGCTAAAGCTGTGATAGAAACCGTGGGAATTGTATTGCAACATGTAGTCGCGGTAACGACCCATGGCAAATATAGCTCTCAACACCTGGTCAATGGCCATACTTCCAAAATAAGTCATCTGAGCAACCATTAAAGCTACGCCGGCTGCAGTTGCCGCAATAGAACCCTGAGCACCAGTACTGGCAGCCTGTAGACCTGCTGTGGCAATTAAATCAGGTATAGCGGAAGCCTGACCAGACTCTTTTGCACCATACGCTACCACAAATCCACCAAGTGCGGCACCCACTTCATTACCACCAGTTACAGTAGTACTGCCTAAACCAATAACTGCTGCAAGACCCAGACCTACAACAATGGCTGCACCAAATGCACCGTCTGTAAGCAATTTGTGTTTGGGATGCTTATGAGGGACCTGGAAACTACCAGTCACCGTGCCGCGTTCTTCTGTATAAATCTTGATATGGTTGCCACCCAGGTAAGGGCGAATGAACGCGGTCTCTGGAGAGTGGAATGAAAAGTAGTTCTTCTTGTATGTGCTTAGCTTGCTGGCGCTTTCCGCCTCTTCTGAACCACCTGTATCAAGCGCGGTAAAGTCAGGTGTCAAAAATGGATCAGGGCGCAAGTCATTGTAAGGATAGTTTTGATACAATCCTTTTCTGGTAGTGCTGCTTCCGGCCTGTGGAGTATACTCCCACATGTTGTTGAACATCCCCTTAGCAACAATGGAACGGTTGCCCTCACGTGAACCTCTTAGGATCTCATAGCCCACAATGTCAGCAAGAGGATTGCCGTTTTCATCAACAGGATGGGATATGTTTGCAAACTCAACACCAAGCACGTATATCTTATCACCGCCTTGGCTGTGTATATGCATTGTCTCATTGGACGGCATTTTATGGTGACGTATGGGTTTGCCACAAAGGTCTCCCCATATTTCAGGTTTATCATCAGGATATGTGTTTACACTCTCCCAGTAACCCATTTTACCCTTGAACACAACAGCTCCACCATCGCGAGTTTCCCCGACAGAAGGTGTCTTAGTTGATGTGTCATACACCTGCCAGCGTTTATTCTGACCAGCATAGACCACATCGCCTGAAGATATTATATCAACATCATTAGCATTTGAAGCCCTGCCTGGTATATGAAACGATGCACTGCGTGCCCCAGTCTGATATACCCAGCGAATGAAGAAGGAATACACCTCATCACGCATGTAACCCAGCGATGTACCTGCTCCCCAGTAGTAATCAGCTGCATATTCTGCAGCTACCCATTTAGTAGTAATCTGGTTAGCCAGGGGTTGATAGTTAAAGTATGGTTGAGTAGTTACGCCTGTACGAATGAGGTAATCTCCAACCTTGTGGATCTTGTCACTCTTTTCATAGACAACGTTTCTCAATGGTAATACGTTGATGGGAACGGTTTCAAGTGCAGAGCTGTAGTTGTCTAATGTTACCTTGTTCTGACGTATAGGAAAGTTGCCAATTTTTTTAGCAACCGGATTCTGCTTTGTCACAGATACAATTACCAACTCATATTCTTCAAAGCTCTGATCCAGGTTGGAAAGTTCAATATCCAAAGATCCACCCAATCCTTCATGATCCCATAGACCTACAGGTGTGCTAGGCATTGAGTAGTCTGTAAGGCGTATGCCATTCTCAGAATAGGCAACACATGCCATGTAGCTCCCGTTATTGAGCTGACCTCCTCCAGGTGCACGTCTTACATTTACACATGGCTGGTCAACTATAGGGTGCAAACGAATAGCGTCGCAGTCAAGCTGCGTAGTATATTCAGGAATAAAGCAATCAGGATCTTCAGAAAGGTTGTTGCCTGTAGTCTTGTATGGAATTCTATCCACGTTGAGCATGCGGTCAGGGTTAAGACCGTCCTGGAAGTACACGCTATGGGTGCAGTCATAGTTCTCTTTGCAGACACCTGTGATCAGATTAGTTTGCTTAAAACCCAAGCAATTGTCATTGACCAGCATCTGGTAAGTTTCAAGTTGCTCATCAAATACACCAATCTCTGATTGATAGTTGTTGGTAGAAAATATCAGCCATTCGCGTCCTGACTTGTGTACAGCACCAATGATTGTATAAGGCGCGTTAGATGCATTGTAGTTTGCAGGCTCATTAGAAACGGTACCCTGCTCACCAAGATGCGAATTGTTGATTGCGTTGATAGCATGTGTCCACGCCTGGTCATTCATGTAGATGTCAGCGACATCTTTATTCATGCCTTTTACAAACGAGTTCGCCTTGATTCCTGATGTATTGGGTGTAGTCTGTGCCATTGGTTATCTGATCGCAAAGTTTTTCTTATTGAGTGCTTTATACACGTTCTCCGTCAGGTGACCATTCAGCCATGCCTGGGATTCTTCGTCTATAATATCTATGTCTGTAGTGATGGCCATTGTCAGGTGAAAGATTTCATGAGCCAGCAGATTGTGCGTAAGCGAATCTTCTTTCAGTGCAATAATGTACTCTGAGTTGCCCCAGTTAAACACCACGCCATATGTATCCAACACATCCACATTAGCCTTTTTTTTCTTCATCACATGTTGCTGCAACTCTTCCATAGTAGAGGTTACAATCAGGATCACCTTGCACTCATACAAAGGAACCTTGATAGTTGTCTTAGACATCATGGCTTTTAAACATGTTATAGTATTTGTGATACTGTGCTTTACGGTTCATCTCCCATGTGCGCTGCATTTCGCGGAAGTTTGGCGTATTCACAAAAGATATTGCGTTGTTACGTGCACCACGAAGTCTCTGTTCAATCAGCTGGATAAATCCGCTGACGTTCTCACCGCTCATAAACAGGTTCTCATAGATGCGCTGTTTAATAGCGTACTCATAGAACTCGTTGACCAGCGGATGGTCCATAACAAGCAGGTTACCCTGGTCGTCTTCCATCAGGCTTTGGTAGTTAATGAATACTACGCCTTCATCAAAGTTGGTCACCAGGAATCCGTTCTTGATATGACCTGCAAATACAGCACGGCTTTGTAAGTTGAGACAGTCCGCACTAACACTTTTGCTTTTGTCAATACGCATTTGTATCAGCTTCTTTGACTCATACTTGCGACCCATGTTGTTATAGATCACCTTGGGTATGTGGTAGAAAGGATCATTGACCACTTCTGCAGGACAACCTCCGGGCTGTATCTGCGTAACGGTGTTTGTAGGCGTATCAGGTACACCTACAATTACAAACTTAATAGTGTTCTGCAGGGGTGCTGAAGAAATGATCTGTACCGTATTTGGTGTATTGGGATCTACCTCAAAACTCAGCATGGTGCCATCCGGAGCAAATGCTTCAATGACCAGATTCTGTGTGTTAAGGTTATGGGTAATAGTGGTCGTACCTGTAGGTACATCAATGGTTGTTACAAAATGACCCAGGCTGTTTTGCAGGTAGTATTGCTGAGCCAGGTAAATACCTTCCAGTACGCCTTCTGTCTTTCCTTCCACATAAGTCTTATCGTCCTCTGGAGGATATGCATAGTGATCTTCACAGATCATGGCAAAGTTTAGTACATAGAAATCAGGTGGTAATTTAGCCTTACCATTGTGCACTTCTAATGCTTTACTGCGTGATGGATTTACTTTTAGTCCCAGCTCATAGCTTACACGCTGCGCCACTTTGATCAGTTGCTGGGGATCTATCATCCCTTCCAGGTCATAGCTTTTCAAATCCAGCTTTATACTGTCAAGAAGTTCGTCAAAGGTTCTGTATTGTGTTTCAGTCAGCATGGATCAGGAATTAAGGGCGTTCTATGTGTTTGTTGTCACTGGCAGCGTCCTGTGGGATCTGCAACAGCATCATCATGTCTTTGGCCACAAGCTGTTCAATTTCTGCAAACAGGAACTCAGGCACATGCATTTCTTTATCTTGTATGTACTGGCAGTTGTCAGCAGGGTCACAGTTGTAGTGAGACACGTCTCCCTCAAACACACCTTCCACGCGAACAGCGTCCCAGTCCATGTTAGGGAAGTACAGGTACCCGTTAAGGAACCAGTAGTATTTTTTCTTGTTGTACTTGAAGTTCTTCTGGCGGCTCATTTGTTCAAAGCTTACCGGGTAAGTAGGCTGCAAATCTTCTGAGAGGTCAATTGAAGTAATACTTCTGATAAGCGGACCCCAGTAGCCTTCCATAGTAGCAGGAAGTTTCTCTTTGCTGCGCTTAAAGTAGCAGCCGGTATCAACACCGCGACAGCCTGCTTGAGCTCTGTCTACGTCAATAAGCTCTACAAAGTCCAGCGTCTGAAAGATGCTGTTAAACTTCATGAGCTTGTTCAGGTTATCCTGGCGACGCATCAGCAATTTAGCATGCTTCATCACCATGGAGTAGATAAAGCGGTCCGTCATAAAGGCGTCCTGTCTGGTAGCCTTATACTGGTTACGCACGCGGGATATTACTTCTCCAATGGTTATCATAGGTCAAATTCGTTGTAGTTCTCAAGGGTTATGGCGTCCTGTTTGGTCTGCTCCATCGCCTTGATATTATCGCGGTAGACATAGCTGATCTTCTTGTGAGGGTCAACCATAACATACCGTTTCCAGTACTCAGGATAGGTGCGTCCGACTTCACGCTTGAACGCGCGTGTGGGATTGAATGCCCAAAGTTCATGGTGCTTGAAGCGGTACTTGCTGCCGAATGTCGTATAGAAGATCTTGGCCAGGTAGTTATCACTCTCCCAGTTGCGGTGTTGGACAACCTTGCGGAAGTCTGCGCTTAGCTTGAAGTCCACATTTTTAGACTTCTTGGGCGGACATGTTCCTATGAAGATGTGGCCCAGCTGGTTGGGTAGCTCAACCCCGTCACGTACATCAATGGCCGTTTGCCATACAATACCGTTGAAGGTTTTGATTACCTCTTTGATCTCCTTGTCATTCAGCACATTACAGCCTGGGACCTTTTCCCGTAGCTGCTCAATAAATGCCGCGTTCAACATTCCAGACGCACACTTCCTGTAACGGGGTGCGTGCAAATCTGGTTTCTTTGCTGCTTTCATATTCCCTACACTAAGAATTTACAAAAAAATGAGTAGATATTAAAGAGAATCAGAGAGTATATACAAACTCACTGATCAATCCTTTGTGCTCGTCATGCAGGTGCAGGATTGCACTGCGCTTGTTGCCCACGTACTTGTTGTGGTAATGGTAGTAGTCTGAGCTGGTCAGCGCGGGAATGATGCGGGTCACAAACCCGTGCTCTTCATTCTCTGTGACAAACTCCTTGGTCTTGCGCCCGTGGTAGTGACCGGTGTACAGCATGCGGTGCTGGCACATGCCCCATTGCTCAGGAAACTCTACGGCAAACACCAGGGGATTGTTTTTGGCAGATACATCACCGTGTTCAAAACACAGCATGTTCTCTCCATACTTGAGCACTTTACGCTCTGCATATTCAATGTTGAAACTAACGGTAGACCATTCCCTGAATACCTGCTTAACAGCATGCAACAGGTGAAAGGAGCTCAGACGGTCATGATTACCTGGTACAAATACCACTTCCACGTTTTGTGCAAAGTGTGACAGGGTTGTCACGGCTTGACAGATTGCGTCAAATGCCTTCAGGTATGTATCGGTAGCGCTTTCAGAATTTTCCACCGGCGTACCCTTGGTGGTGGTTCCCCCAAAGGTATCCATATTCAGTGTATCTGGACCAATAACCAGTACAACTTTTTCCAGGAAGTAGTTCTTGTGTGCTTTGTCTATGAGATACTTGACGGCATCGTTCATGATCACACCCATATCTTCATTGCCTGTCTTACCAAAGTGCAGGTCCTGTAAAGAAAAAACCCCGCAAACCTTTTCCTGTGCTGTAACGTTAAGGAAGTAGGATTCGGGGGCGGGCATGGCAGGCAGGTCGTAGTTTTCCAGCAGTTCCAGAAACGAACTTTGCAATTGCTCTGCTTCTGGTTTCTTGCTGACAAGTGCTGAGATTTCCCAGCGGTCACTCTTTTCCTTGTTCCAATACTGCGATAGTTTCCACTTGCTGGTATCAATCTGCAGGATGCGGATAATCTCCTCAGCTGTCTTGGGTTCTGTAGTTGCAATACCTGTGATCTTACTGGTACCGCTTTCCAAGTCTTCATGTATACTTACGCGTTTGCCTGTTTCTTCAGGCGTCTCCACCGTCTCCAGTGCAGATAAGATTTCTTCATCAGTTTTGCGGTAGCCTTTCTTACTCAGTTCTTTTTCTACCAGTTCAATGACCACGTTGTCAATGGTGTCACCCACGCGGGCAACTACTTCCATGACTTTGTCTTTGATCTTGAGGTAATGAGAAGTGGGGATACCTAGTCTGGCCGCCTCAGCTTCCGCTGATTTTTTGCGCTTCAGACTGTGATAGACAGCTGAAATAATGGTCATAGGGTCTTAGAGGATATTGGGCTTATGTTACAAATGTATATACAAAACTCGTTGGTTTACAAATGTTTGTGCAAAAAAGAACCCCCGGTTACCCAGGGGCACTCCCATTCGTCAGGAAAACCAACAAACCTGATTCATGTTATTACTTAGGTTTATTAAACTGGCAGTTGAATACAGAAGGTCCCAAGTCGGCAAGGTTAGAGGGTATATTGTAATAGGTGCGGTCTCTTTGAGAGAAGTTAAAGTTGGTAATGCTTGGCGCATATCCTTTGACGCTCACAATCTCAGCAAATTGGCTGTCCCCAGGGTTAAAACCTGGATTAAAAACACCAATGAACTTTGCGTTGTGAGGGTAGAGTGCATTTGCACCACCACCAATACCTGTTTGTCCAGGGTTTAATGTAGCAACAGTGCTAATGCTTTGACCTTGCAAAACACCAAGACTTGTTCTTACTATTTTGCGCACGCCATCAACTGCAGATGAAGGGACATCCCATCCGGTCAGCACTGTTCCTCCATAATCATTACTTATTGAAGTACTTTTGTTAAAAGTCATGACCATACCGTTAGGCAACGTTATCAATTTGGACATGTTGCTAAACGATCCTGAGGTCGTATTTACAGAATATGACATGGCAATGATGTTCATGGTTTGCGTTACCGGATCAAGTACCAGAATGCCATTTGAAACATTGAGATTGGCCTGAGTATCCACCGCAATCCTTGGGACGCAGTAGATCTTCAGGGTATTGATGTCATGACTGGCATCACGAGGCTTTTCCAAAAATGCAGACTGTATCTGAATATTTTTTGTCATACCTGTATAGGTTGTTCTTAAATTAGGCGCAGACACCAGTTCTCCACTAGTCCCCCACGCACTTTGTTTGACATAAAAAATGCGTCCGCGTCCTTTTCCAGGCATCAGATATATACACCCACTGGGGTGAACAATGGCATCTGAAATTGCAGTAAAATTCCGCGCTGACGCACTATTTGACCCTGCTGAATCCGTAGCGTATGCAGGGGTAAAACCCGTTGTGTCTGGGTAATCTGTATAGGTTGTACCAGCTTCATCTCTCCAGCTCAGGACTGATTGTCCAAAAGGCGCAGTAGTTGCAAAGTAATTTGAGTAATAACTGTCTTCCACCGTGTCAGCGGAAGCATTTGAAGTAGTGGTAATTCTGAAAGACTGAGCATATACCGAAAACACGTAGATCTTATTGTCAGTTCCCAGTACCGCACTACTTATTGCGCGGTTAGTAATGAATGTGGCACCGCTTGGGCGCAACATGTCTGTGACTTTCCAAAGTTCACTGTTTGGATTGAATATCACCCACTTGTTGTCATTGCTTCCACATTGCGCAGGAGGAAAGTATATCAATCCATTTGATGCTAATATTCCTGTGTTGAACCTGAAAAGTGCATTGTCAGTTGTATTACTGCTTACGGCACTAGGCGCACCCCATGATGGTTTTGCAAACCCACTTCCGTTAGCTGTTACACCGTTATCTGCCACCAGATATGAAATGGTGGGCGGGGTGTAATTGGTGGTAGCTGTGTTGCTCGTACCAGGAACAATCTTCATGATCACAAAAGCCTCGTAAGTTCCTGACACATTGAAAGCAGTGGCTCCCAGTATGGCGTACATATTTCCGTTAGGGGCAAGCGTGGGTTTTGTAAACAACCCTATGTACGACGCACTACCGTATGCTCCTGCAAGTGGTGCAATATCACGTACGCTGTAGCCCCATGTTGCGGCCTGGTGTGTTCCTAAAGATATCATCTGTTATTATACTACTACGTTTGTAAGGTCACCGAACATGTACCACAACGCGTCACTTCTTTTTACCAAAGTGGCAGCACTGTATCGTGTTCTTAAATATTGCATGCTGTTGGCACTTTCAAGGGTTACGCCTATTCCGCCTATGATGCGCACCTGTCCTGTTCCCTTTTGCATAATCGTCACCTGGTAGCCAACCGGAAAGTTGGTTAATCCTGCTGGAACAGTGATGGTTACAGGGTTGGAAGATTCGGCCAATACAACAACACCTGCATCTGTACTGGGAAAAGTTGCAGGGCCTCCTCCGGCCTGAACAGATCCTACAGCACCATCTGCTTTCAATGTATATGCAACAACAGCACTCGTCAAATCTCTGAATCCTGCGACTCCTGTTGAACTGTTGGCTCCGTTGGAACCTGCAGGTCCCTGAGATCCTGTTGCACCTGTCGCTCCTGTTGCTCCTGTTGGTCCAGCAGGGCCAGCGGGTCCCGCGGGGCCGGTAGCTCCAGCAGGTCCGGCAGGTCCGGTTGCACCCGTAGGTCCAGCAGGACCGGCAGGGCCAGCAGGACCAGTAGCACCAGGTAAACCATTGGCACCATTTGCTCCGGCAGGTCCAACCAGGCTAATACCCGTTGTTGGCCATACCCCTCCTACTTTTGGGCCTATAAGAATGTTGGTGTCGGTTCTGATATAGTAGTCGCCATTGTTACCAATTGAATTGTTAGGCGCAAAGTTTCCTGAAAGGATTAAGTTTCCAGCAGGTCCTTGTGGGCCAACGCTTCCTCCAGTACCAGGAGGGCCTGCGATCTGGCCTAGATTCACCCAGCCGCTTCCATCCGCTGATGTACTAGTAGGGTCATAAACATATATAGTCCCATTGACACCACTATCCACATCCGTTAACATGACAACTGTCAAGGGATCAGGTGTAGGAAAGTCTACAAGCATGGTTGCATATGTAGATGTATATCCCTCAACCGTTACAGATTGTCCGGGAGCACCGGGAGGGCCTTGGGCACCTATGGCGCTGATCTCAATAACCTGTCCAGGCGTATCCACCACCACAGGGTCAATTCCGCCATTTAAAGTGACACTGCCGTCTAGTGCAGGTTGCAGGGTAAAGTTATTTGCACCACCAATGTTTCCATTGTTAGACAAACCTTGCAGTACGTCAGTCATGTTGTCGCCAGTATCAGCAACACCAGGAATGGCTGGTCCGTCATAACGAACACAAGATGTATTCATTACCTCTGGGCATGGCTCACCATCTACGCAGATGGGAGGTGCAGGTACGGTAACCGGAGGAGTAGTTGGCTCCTGAGGGCATCCGCAAGTTGAAGGGTTATCAGGGTACATATCTTAAATAATGTTTTTCATAGTTTAGGGTTGGGCACACATGTTATAAGAAACACCTGCACAAAGCGGTACGGTTTGACCAGTGATTGACTGCACACATCCCAAAATGCGGGTGACAGTTCCACATTGTCCGGTTCCTGAACATAGTGCGGTTGTTACGGCAACATAGTCAAGAGTTGCTTGAGAATTACCTCCTGTAATTGACAGAACCTCTGTGTAGTAGCTTTGTACACCACATTCATTGGTAAGTTCAAAATACAAGGTTACATCTATCGTTGCGCCTGCATTGCTAATAGGAGCTCCTGTAGAAGAGTTCTGAAGAGTTACAGTTATACGCTTATTGGTTTCATTGTATGTAGTTGTCGATCCTGCAGTTGGTGTACAATCAACAGTTGTTGTTGGAAGAATGGTCTCCTCAATATCTATGCACATCGGAATTATAGAAGACCTAAGCACTGCAATTTGCGTCACAGGCGCACTTCCACAGCCATAAACTGCTGTTACACGCACTGCGTAGTTTTTGTTCTCATTAGCAAACCCGTTTAAAATTGTAAGAGGTAAAGTTGCTGGATGAGATAAAATAGTCTGAGGTAATAAAGATGGACCTGATGGAGTGCTACCTATGAGATTAAAAATCTCAACAACGTACTCAATTGGAGGTTCACCAGTTCCATACAAGGGATCACTCCAGGAAATCTGAAAATTATTTGATGTCACATTGTTGATGCTTAATCCCCGTACAGGTAAAGGAGAACACACAAGTACTTCCTGGCAACAGTCAATGATCTTTGCTCTCATATCGCAGATGGTGATCCACATGTTGGAAAGCGTTTCTGCTAGTGTACTAGGATTACTTACCCAGCCTGGCAAATCTGCCATAATTGTTCCAGGTGTCATCAGTGAATCAACTGATTCAATAGTTGCACATCCTGCATAATCTGTCACAGCATTAATCTGGGCAATAGATCCCAGTACAGCACTTAAGTCACAAAAGGTAGACTCAAAGTTGGCAAACGCCATTTGGATAGGCAATACCAAACCAGGAGAAGGACCACTGGCACATTGCGTAGTGATGTTAATCACAGGAGATCCTGTAGTAGGCGTCTGATTTTCCAGAATTGTTACACGCTGGTCAAGGCTGTCAAGTTGTGTTTGGTGATCGTCTGTGATTGTGTACAGATCACAAACAGCATTTGCAATAAGATCAATGTACTCTTCCTGGGTAACCTGTGTAATAGTATTGCCATCCCCGTCAATATATTGCAAACAGGCTGGTAAATCGTAGAGCATGTCAGGACCTGGTGTTACAGGATCGTCTGTCAACGCTTCACATAATTTATTTACAATAAGCTGGATAAGTGCTTCCTGTGTTTCAGGAGTAGTGTCACCCACACCCAGCAAACAGTTTACATCTATGCCCGCTACATCAAACAGATTATCATTTAGCTCGCATACTTTAAGTGCAAGCTGATAGACCACATCTGTGATTGTGTCCCCGCTGCACAATGACAGGCAGGAAATATCCGGTCCCTGCCACACCACACAGTTGCTGGACAACGGTGTACAGTTGGCATTTGGATCAGGATTGCTATTTGACCTTACAGGGTTCATAGGGTATTGATTCTTTCAATTACAGCATCATGTGTACAGCCTGCGCTGTCAACGTTACATCCACACGCTTTTCGCTCCTCTCCTCTCATATAGAGATTTCTCAGATCATCTGCCAGGTCAGCATCCACTTTTGCGCGACAGGTCTTAAGACCAAAGCGCTTGCGCTGCATGTCCTGAAAAAGAGCATCTGCAAAGAGCTGGTTGATATGGGTTAGCGTGTCAGTCACGATTTAGTGAAGTTGTTGTTATTATTGATATTGGTGTTCGTGTATTTTAGCTGAGCTTCATACACTTTGATACAATTTGAGCATACAGAACGTCCGTCTGATGCAGTGCGAACCTGGCATGAGCAGCCAAGGTTGGTGTTACAGTTGTTACACTTTGCCATATACTTGTTGGTTGGTTAGCAGTTACAGGTAGAGCAACATCCGCTCTGGTACTTTTTCAACAGCTTCTGTGCGTAGGCAAGCATGTTCACCGCATCTTTTGGCGAGTGACAATATTCAGCCTTTGCTTTGGCTGCTTCTAAAAACATTTTGATGTAGCGCAGGTCATGCATTTTATCATGCTGCTCAGGAGTGGGCTCACACGCTGCAAGCTGCACTTTGCACACTTCCTTATAGTAGGTGTTCAATGTAGCAGTGATTCTCAGGTGGTAGTATTCCACGTACACCTTGTCATTTGGAGAAACACTATACTTGATGGTGTAAAGACCGTCTGGCAAATCTGCCACGGCAGGATTGTTCACCGGCATCAGTCCCAGGTCATAAGCAGAAAAGTTCTTGCAGAATCCAGGGGTTAAATCCTCTGTGATGTATACAGGCACTGTATAGCCAGGAACATAGATATCCAGGCGCTGGCAATCCACGTTCAATCCTTGTGCGTATACAGAGGCGTCGCAGATGCGCAGGATGTTCTCACACGCTGTGTCTGGAACATCTAGGGATAAATGGTGTTTAAGTGCGGCCATAGGGTATAGTGGGCAGATTAATCTCTACAATAAGAATTTACAAAAAATACCTCTACAAAACAAAAAAGGAGGCGAGTTTCCTCGACCTCCTTTTCATAGGGTAGGGTTAATTAAGATTAAAGAGTGCTGATCAAGCTTGCTTCGCTTCCACCAGCAATAAGCCAGTTGTTCATGAATTGCTCAAAATTTGAGTTTGTTCCGTTGGTAACAATCTTCACCAAGTACTGGTCAGCATCCATAGTGCCTGATGGGTTGCTCTTGCGAGGAACACTGTGCAGGATGTAGTATGCTCCGTAGCGAGCAGCGCGAGATACGCCATTGCTATGTAATGTAGTAACATCTAATACTTCACGCATACGTGGATCATTGTTCCATGGCTCTTGCATGTAACGGTTAGACAAGATCAACTCGCGGATGATGGTCTCACCGAATCCGTTTCCTTGTGCAGTTGCTTGAGTTTCAAAAACACCACCTGTAGCTTCGTTAGTTACAAGCACGCTTTCAAAAGTCTTAGTTTCGTCAGACTGAACTCCAGTTGAACCGAAACACTTGGTAGCGCAAGGCTGATCCTTATCGTCTACAACAGAAGCGTAGATCTGGATTGGCTGCAACTCGTAGTGGTCAGTTGGCTGGAATGAACAGTTACCGAAAGTGGTATCTGCATAAGCACCAGTCAATTCCAAGAACGCGTCGTTGGTAGCTGGTGTAGCATCTGGAACGTATGAGCTGAACGCAGTAGTTACGTTGTTGTAGAACTTAACAGGAGTTGCAGCAGAAACAGTTACTGTCACAGCTGAACCGTCAGCATTCACCAAACCAACAGTTGTTCCACTTACGTAGTTATAACTCACAAAAGTGTTTGCAGGAATACCTGCACCAACTACTCTTTGGTTGGCAACAATACCTGTAGCAGAAGCAACAGTCAAGCTAGTTGCAGCAGCAGCAGTACCAGTTGTTTCAGCAGCTAAGCTGTATACTTTTGGCGATACAAACTGCTTTAAGATTGGACTTGCAGCCAATTGCTCTTTCCATTGAAGCAATACGATCAACGGATCTACAGCTGCACCAGGAGTAGCGCAACATCCAGTGTATGCGTCAACAGTCATGTATGCGTTGTGCGTTAAGAAACGAAGTGCAGGAGAACCTTTAACGTCTACACGTAAACGGTAAGTGGTGTCACATACAAGTGCCGTGCAGTCAGCAGCGGGTTTTACCACAACGATGTTCTGAACAGGAGCCTCAGCTGGGATGTAGTAGAAAGCACTAACATATCTAGGGTTGATACCCTTAGATTTGATAGTCTCTTTGTACCCTCCGTGGAAAGGTCCGATCTTATCGTTTGCATGGAAGCTTCCTTGAGCCAAATAGATCATAGGAAGTTGCGCATACGTTGGGAAGGAACCTGGGTTCAAATCCAAAACTTTGTGAGTCTTAGCGTTGATTACACCAATCTGTCCAGCCAAAAGGGCTGTAGTAGCAATGGTACCTACTCCATTAGGAGCGCCTGTGTCATTTCCGTCTACAAACGGAGTTGCGTTCGTAGCTAACATGAGCTTCTGAAACGCGTGGGGAAAATAAGCCATAGGGTTATAAGAATTATGAGGTTAGATAAAAAAAAATCATTGTAAAAACAGGAGCTTGTACTTGATGGAGTTGATTGTGCTTTTCACATTGTCCAGGTCGTTTCCTATCTCACTGTAAGGCATCACTGACTGCAGGTCATTGACCATTGTCTTGAGCTCTCTTAAATAAGATAATCCATCCTCTACACTGTTCAAAATTTTAGGAGAACTTTCTTCACCATACTCCAGCAACTTTTCATGTGCACCCTGAAATCCTTCTGCCAGTGTATCAGCATGTCCGGGCAATGCGTCATAGAGTTCATTTAAAGCTTTGTGGCTAGCAAATGAACCTGGTCCTGTTACCTTCAGGTGTAGTTTGTGAATACTTGTAGCAGCATTCATCAGTTCTGATACAACCATTGCAGTACGAGCTTCCAGCGTGTTTGTTGACGCACCTTCTACAGGTATGATAAGTTTACGCTTCTCCATTAGTTATTTCCTGTTGCGTTGGTTTTGTTACGTTGATACTGTGTGATAGACTCAATGTCTCCAGCCAGTATGCTTGCAGCGTCATCAACAAGCATCTCTGCTACATCATCCTTAAACTCGCAGGTTACGTCTGCTGTAACAGCTTGTCCTGTGTTCAGGTTTATGCATCCTGCAAACTGTACGTCTATGGGTTTGCGGTAGTAGGTAAGCTTTGTGTCAGCAACTGTAAACTTGTTGTTGTGATAAATTCTGAATTTGTTACCCTGTAATGTGCAGAAGGTTTCTCCCCACTCTGCACTGGGGTTTCTCAGAGAATCCACCAGCAGTTGACTAACATCTGCAACCGGTGCCAGGTATACACCGATGGCACGGTCCGGGCAGCAGTCTGTGTGGCTCTTGGCACTGATACGTTTGAAATACAAGTAGTCGGGTGGGAGTACCTGCGTTTCAAAGTATATCAACTGGTTTGCACCAGTAAGCGGGGCTTCTACCAATAAACGTTGCAAGTCATCGATCAGGACATCAGAAGACTCATCGCCCTCCTTGGTCTGGTTAACACCATGAACCTGGCGTCTGACAAACTCCAGTTGTGCTTTGTTGAACGCTTCCGCGATCTGCCAGCACTCGATGTTGTCATAGTCCATAGAGGCCAACTTATTGAGGCGCTCCTTTATCTTGATCTGTAACAGTGCGTTGTTCATCAGTTATTCCACATTTTCTCTACGTTCTTTGTTAAGTCCATCAGGATCTCCTCGTTCAAAGGATTCTTCAGGTACTCAACCACATCTGAAGGATTCTTACCAATCATTGTCGCACTCTTCATGTGATAGATAAAACCATCACCACGGGTTGCAATCAACTTGTACAGGTTTGCATCCTTTACAATGGCGCGCAACTTAAGCGTTTCCATATCCAGGCCGTTTACGTCCAGGAAGCGCTGTGCTGTCTTCTTCTTATCCTTCTCAACCGTTTCACCGTTGATATACTTATCCATGTTATCATAGAGTACGTCAAGCGGAGTGGTTTTACGATACTGTGTAGAATTGGGATCAACAATCTTACACACGTAGAACAGCTTATTGGCGTTCTTGTCAAATAATTTCTGCAATTCAGCCAAAGCTTTGTTGCGTAATTTCTTCACTTCAGTTCTGATGGAAGCGGTCTCCTCAAACTTGTCTAAGTAGAATTTAGCTCCAGGACGTCTGCGTGCTTCTTCAAGGCTTGGTGCAATCAAGGAAAATCCTCCAGCTTCAATAGCCTTAAGCTTGATCAGATCGTGTGGGTCTTTGATTGGATCTAAGAACACAGGATCATTGCCCATGCGAATCACAATTGTCTCCCAGAACTTTGCATTGTCTGGTCTAAGCAACTTGACTTTGTTCCAGAACTCCGGATCCTTTGGATCAATCACGTTAGATACCAGTTCTTTTTCAAGCTGCGCTACAGTGACGCGAATCTGATTGATCTTTGCTTCACGCTCATCGTCATCCAGTTCTTTTAGTTCTGGTGCAAATTCATTGAGGCCCGTCATGTAACGACTGATACCATTAATGGTCAGACAGATTAGCGGCTCCTCGTGAAAACAGTTTTCAAACAAGGCCATGTTGTAACGCTGTAGACCCATGTTATCAGCAGAGGTGTCTACAAAAGGTCGGATGCTTACTTGTGCACCCGTCTTCAATGAGTTGTGTTTCTCAATCAAAGTAACTTCCATAAAAATTTTTAGTTGGTTTGGTGTTCTTCTGCAACATTGGTGGGGCATTGCTGCCTTTAAGCTCCTGAACCACGTCACGGTTGTTGCTTCTCAGGAGTACCTGAACCTTTCGGTCCAGGCTTGGCTGTACATTACTAATGCACAGAGGGAGGTGGTCATAAGTTAGCCTGCAAAGACCAGGAGGATTTTAATGCCCTCCTGGTTTGCAGTATTACCTTCAGGGTTCTTAGAATGAACCTCCAGTGATGGGGTTGCGCATCACGATTTTGAGAACTTTGGTTGGGTCCTTAACCCAGATAGAAGGCATCATCTGAGTCATGAATACACGGTAACCGTTGAAGTTACCTACAGAGGCAAACCCTTGAGAGCGACCCATGTAGTCCATAGTACCGTTTTGATAGAACCACTTCAACTCGCTGTCCCACTTCAACTTCAACAAGAAGATGTTGTCGTTGGTGTTGTCAGTGATGTCGAACACGATAAAGTTGTAAGAAGACAATGGGAAACCGTCAATGATTGGGTTCTCCACATCGTTAGTGTGTACGTTGTCAAAAGCAGGGTTCAACACAAACTTCACGTTTGCCAAGAATGGGATAGTGTAGCTGGTGAACGCAAACCCGAAGTTCAGGTCCATAGCGTTGTTACCAGAGATAGCACCAATACCGTTCTTAGACATGTCTGTGAACAAAGAGTTGTTCTGTGTAGCACTTGCACCTGCGATGTTGAAGGCCTCTTGCTTGATCGCCTCGTTAACCATACGCATACCGGCCATACCAGTTTGAACGATGATCTGACGAGAAGGATCTGGACCTTTGAAATCAACCTTACCATTGTAGAAGTTGAAGATCTCAGAGCGGAACAATTCCAAAGAGAAACCATTCTTGTTGTAGATTCTCTTGAACGAGTTGTCCAATTGATCCCACAAACCTACTGACAAACGAATGTCATCTGGTCCGTCTTGCTTGATTCTTCCACCCTTACCCCACATCAGGTAAGTTTCAATGTCATTGGCAATCTTGCTCAAGTGAGCTGATTCCATCTTAGTAACGAATGTTCTGGTCAAAGAACCATTGTCATACGCCTTCTTGATGTAATCTTTACCAAGTTTAGAAACCATTGCATCGATGTTAGTCAATGATGGGTCGTTTGCGATGTTAGCATCAAATGAGCGCCAGATCTCAGTTACAGGAACTGTACCGTCAGCGTTCATACCGCCTTTCATCATCATCTCTGCACGAGAAGATACAGAGTAGTGTACGTTAGCTTCAGCTCCACCTACAAAGTTGTAGTACTCACGGAAGCCAGCGTTCAATTCTCCGATGTCAGAGAACTTCTCACCGTACTCACCACGAGCAGAACCTTTGCGGAAGAACTTAGTTCCAGGCTTCAAATACTTGCCTGTCTCCAAGCCAGTGTCGTTGCTGTTGTTTACCAACTGTACAGTGTAGATGAAACCATCACCTGCAGGAAGGATGTCATCAGCAGTAACGAACAATTCCAAACCTTTGAACTTGTCATAGGTGATGATGTCGTTGTGACCGAAAGCACGCTTGTTCAATTTGATCTTGAACGTAGTACCGTCGATACCTACTGTTCCTGTCTCGATGTTCTCAACTACATAAGGAAGATCCTGTACAATAGGAGTCTGCCATTTGTACTCGCCACGAGCGTTGTCTACTAAGATGGTATTCTTACCACCGAATGATGCCATTTGATAAAGGGGCATCTCTACCTTTTGGGACATGGCCCACAAATCAACCGGACCTAAATCCATAGGTTCGGTGTTTTTGAGCATGTTCACCAAATGGTAGCTGTCCACGTGTGAAGACACCTTGTAGTTGGTGTCACGTAGGAACAAACCATTGTTTAAAACTGGTGTTGCCATAGTTAGGGTTAGGGATTAAGTGTTAATATAGGTGTACGTTGTTATCGCTTAAATATGTTTGCAGGCTGGTTTCTGGAGATTCTGCGCTGCGCTGGTTTGCTAGGTGCATCATCTTCTTCATCTCTTACAGAAGAGCTCAGCTTGCGCGCTTCCTCTGTCTTTAATTTGCGGGCAGTGTCCTGTACTACTTCGTTCTTTGCCTGGCGACGGATATTCTCCTTGTAGTCGTCTGGATCACTCAACAACCAAAGCGTTTCTGCAATCAGGTCGTAGCGTGGCTCCTTGCCAAACTGGTAGTCTTCCAATAGTCTTCCCAACAGGTTGGTAGGACGTCCGGTGATAGAGTTGTACTTTACAGTGGTCAACTCGTCCCACAGGAACTTCTGGCGCTTTCCATCAATCTTCACACCGTTCAGTTCACCTGGTTTAAGTGTGTGATAGATATTGCTCATGAACTGCTCTTTCTGCTCTTGTTGTTGCTGGCGGAACTGCTCTTGCTGAACAAGTTTAGCCTGCACCATTTCTTCCTGCTTCTGGTCCAACTTGGGTTTAAACTGCTGTGCTTTTTTAGCCAGCGTTCCCATGTCTACCCATTCCTGAATCTGATCTTCCAACAAGTCCTGGTCTCCGTTACCAAAATTGGTAGCTTGCAGGTACTGACGAACAATAAGTTCCTGGTGGTCAGAATTGGTTACATCAAGGCTGCGTACTTCTTCTACTGCGGCAAGGGCTCTGAAAAGACCTTTCATGTCATTGCCACCGCGGGCTACATACTCAGCTGCATACTTGAGTTCATTAGGTAATGCATCAAAAAATTCTTTTGGAGTCTGATCACGAATCGCTTTCTCGCGTTCTTCAATGTTAGCCTGGATAAGTTCCTTCCAGTCCTTCATAGAGTAATCATCCAACGGCTTTTCCTCATCAAAAGGGAATATCACTCCCTCATCAATAAGTTTGGTGAACGTTTCCACCATACCGCTTTTATCAATCTTCTTGCGTCCTGGCTTAGAGGCAGTGTCATCATCGACACCTTCAAGCTCTTCATCAAGAGCAGCAAGAGTTTTTTGTACGTCAACGACTCTGGGTTTGTCACCCTCTCCGTCGTCTGTGCCACCTTTATCGTCATCTTCTAGAAAACTTAGGTCGGCTGGTTTTGCATTGCTGAACAAGGAAGGTTTTGCACCTTCATCATCGTCGGATGTAACAATGCTATCAGCACCTGGCATTGGCAAAAAGTCATCAATGCTGTCGATAGTAACACTATCGGTGCTGGTGTTTTCTCCGGGTTTACTCATAATTGGTTTATGTTGGTTAGCTCTTCATATATAATCTACAAGAATAAACCTGTAGAATTTACATCTTAGAGAGGTAAGCTTTACATTTTCCGCACTATATCGCTAAGGCTTACTCCTTGTCGTACTTATTCTTGTTGGTTTGCGCTACTTGCAGCTGTTTGTTGGCAATACTCTCGCGAATACGCAGCTCATCACGCTGAAGATTAAGCTTCTGCTGTTCAGTCATTTGCTTATTTAGTTCGCGCTCGCGCTGCATGGCTCCATCACGTTCCTGCATGTTCTTTTTATCCAGGTATTCCAGTGTCTTGATGTAGTCGGTCTGACCATCTTTGTCAGCGTCCATCATCGCGGTGTAACCCGCAGAGCGGATCTCAGCGACCTGTACATCTTTCTCGCGGTCAAGAGCGCGTTGTTCTGCCTGGAACTTAAGCTGAGCCTCCATGCGTTGTGTTTCCGCTTCCTGCTTCATCTTTTCAGTTTCCTGCATGGACTGCATCTCCTGTTGCTTGGATTGTGCAACTTTCTCCTCGATACCTTTCATGGTATGGGTGATCTCAGCAAGCGAATCTGCTTTGAGGATATTACCCAGGTCATAGATAGAAGCACCTGCGGTGTTGTTGTTCATGGCCAGTCCGCGGATCTGCTCCATGATCTGGCGCTGGTTCACCTTGGTAGAGGCAAACACGTTGAGCTCACGGCTTAATAATTCTGTACCGTTGATCTGGAAGTTAACCTTCTCATCCAACGATGTGATATACTGCAGGCGCAGTGATGGACGGTTGGAGTGGTAGTATTGTGCCAGGTCAGTACGCATCTGGTGCACGCGTGGCATCAGGTACTCTGAGTGCTGAATAAAGTACATCTCAGTTTGAGAGTATGAGGCATTCATTGCCTGCTGGACACCGGTAGCGGTTTCCTGGGCAATGACCTGTCCCATACGCTGGGGATTTACACCAATGGTCTCATAGGCTTGTTGCTTAAAGTGATTGGCCAGTTGGATACGGCTCATCAAACGCTGGGTCTGCTCCAGGTTCAGTACCTGGTAGTGCTGGAAGTTCAGCGCGTTTTCTGTATTGGTGATGGATGTGTCAAACGGTAGCATCTGAAAGTTCTTCATGGCCACATATGCTTTAGCAAATTGGTCATGTCCCCAGTCTTCTCCCATAGAGTGCTTAGGTAATGCGTTCTGGTCTAGCATGATAACTGTGCCTAACTCATCTACCAGGATGTCTGCAATCTGGTTGTTTACCAGATTGTATCCTATCTGGTATGGCTTCATTTTATCAACCATTGAAGCACTCTTGGTATTACGGTCTGAGAATACAGCTCCTTCTACAGGAAGCTTGCAACCGTATATGCTGAAGTCTCCCTTAAACTGGAAGCGTACAGGTTTTACATTTAAGTATAGTGGTTGAAATCCATTAGCATCTACGTTACCATAGAAACTTGGACGGTTAGGTCCAATCTTGATTCCACCCCATACCTCGTTGATCCATATCCAATCCACGTGCTCGCCATAGATTAATGTCTCACGACACTTCTTCTTCATAACGGAGTTGTCATACAATGGCTTTTCTGTTACCTTGTAGTTCTCATCTACAATCATGTCGACAATGATACCATCGTCACCAATCTTACTTAGGTGACCCACCATGCGCTGGCTTTTCCAGTATGATGTAGTCACACGAAGCAGGTTCATATTAGATAAGTCACTAAGGTCTTCAGATTCGTTTAAGATTCTGAACAGGACATCATCTCCTGTGCTGATAAATGTATCGCGTGCAGTCATGAACTGGCGCATACCCAAAGAAGGACCTTGTGTGTTCCACTCATAAGAGCGAGTAGGGTCATAGAAACTTCCGTCGTTCTGCACGCCTGGTAACATGTACCCAGCAGCTTTAGTAGGATAGATTGCTTCAAGAGCTTCCAGTTGTTCACCGCTCATCATCCAACCGTACTTGTCCACGATATCTGAAAGAGTCATCAGGTCAAGGCGTCCCACCCAGTTGGACTGAGAAATGTAACGCGCCTCAGGACTTTTGTGATAGAATGTCAATACAGGGTTCCACACTTCAATGTCAAAGTCATCCTCGTTCATTTTGAAGTGCCAGAACTCGCGGTCGGTCACCAGCATGTCGCGGAATGCCATAGTCTCCAGCTCCTGCATGTAGAATCTCTCTACATCCACGTTGTGCTGGTGGGTTGCCCACTCCTCTACCATACTGCGGTAGTCTTTCTTAAAGAACTCCTCAATTTCAGGAAGGGTCTTCAGGTTCTCAGGGCTCATCATTTGCTGAGCTTTCTGTGCCTGCTCCTCGTTTTCCATATCCAGTCCCATTTGTTCAATGGTCTGTTGCATCTGGCGTTCTGCATCGGCCAACAATGTCTGCTCAATCATGAGGCGCTTTGCCTCCATGAGTTCATTGAATGAAGTATCGTCTACTGCACGGTAAGTGATGCGGTCGTTGCGCTTGGCAAACTCCCCTACCATCACGTTGATGACGTTGGGAATGATGGGAAAAAACTTCAGCTCAAATGCAGAAGCATCTTCTTTGGTAAGCACATCGATCAAATCTGCTACCTCATTGTCTTCCTCTACCACATAGTCTGTCTTGTCAATGATACCGTTAGCCAGTTTGTAGTTTTTCAACAAACGGCGCGCATTACGGCGGATCTGCTTAAGCCCCTGCATTTCCAACCAGTCCATGTTCCACGCTCCCCAAGCATCATCTTTTTCATCGCGCAACAAAAATTGCACGGGCTGTGTAATGGTACCCATGCGGTTGTATTCCGCTCTGGCGCCATTCTTTAATTGTAATGCGTTATAAATTTTAGGCATGGTGTTTTCAATAGGTCAGGTTAACGTAAATTCCTGAACGGATTTCTGGGTTTTTTACTAAGTGGAGAACCGCCACTGGTTTGACCCATATGGCGGAAGGGGCTCTTATATAATGTACTGAATTTGGAAGAGTTATCCAAATTGGTTTGTTCACGTTCCACGCGTTTACTGTAGCCCCTGTTGGACTCTTGCACCTTGGCAAAAGCAACCAGTGCACAGAACGTTACAAGTCTATCGACGTTGAGCCCTTTGCGATATGCCTGCATTTCTTTAAGCAGCATCGGATCAGGTATGCGCTCTACTCCGTGTATAGTTTTTTTGATCTCACCGTTCTCATCACTTTCATGATCAAGCTCCTCTTCCATGAACTGTACCGCATAGCTGAGCAGGTTGCCACGGAAGATGTTTCCTACGTTGCGCCATCCATACTCCTGGTATACGTTGGTGTTACTCATCAGCTCTTTAAGAAACAGAATCTGGTTCTTTGGTACCAGGTACTTTTGCTTGCGCTTGGAGATCATGTACTGGATAAACAAACTGATGTTGTTTTCCACAATGGTCCATGCGTTGTACCACTCAATGATCAGCTCCAGGCGTTCATGGGTTTTATTCAGGTCGTCAAAACGACCGCACCATGACGCCACGATCCTGTCACGCTCAATATGCTGTTCAATGCTGCCGTCTTTTTTGTGACGGGTAATCTCCTGTGAGGTTTTGTATACGTATATCGAGCACAGGGATTCAGACGTAGTTGTCTTACCTTCTGCCACGGGGTCAATGCTTGCGTAGTACGTACCAAACTGCGGGTCTTTGACCGGGCGTTCGTATACGCATATCACCCCTTCCTTGTTCTGTGTTTTGGGTGTGATGGGAAACTCCATGATGGGAAGCTTGCGACTTTCCTTGGCCTGAATCTTACCATGCTCATCACGGTTGAGTTCTACGTATTCTGTAAAGTATGTTTTGTCTTCAATGCGTCTGAGCTGCTGGGTCACCAGGTGAAGCGGGAACACAGAGTCCTCGCGCGACGCAAATGCCTCTGATATGTACATGGGTTTCTGAGATACCCTCAGCTGGTACTCATCCGGGCGCAGTTGCTTTTTCCACAGCTCACGCTCTGCTAGGATCATTGCCATGGCTTCCTCTACCTTAGAGTTACCCCACTGGTCAATGCAGGGAATCATACTCCACTGTTCAGGAATAAACAAGCCGCACTCGCCAATCTGTCCGTTCTCATCCATCAGGTTAGTCTCAATGGCAAGCACGTCCTTGGAATCCGGGTTCATGATCAGCTCCTTCAACGGTTCACACTGCTCCAGATCACCCACAGATCCTGCTACCACAAACTGACCGGTGTATATCATACCGGATTTCATCGCAGGTAACAAGTACTCCAGCGTTTTACCCATGTGTGGGGCGATACCCGCCTCCTCATGGAAGAACAACGTACAGGGACCACCGACTCCGTTGGTAGGATCTTTTTCCAGTACCAGTCCAATCAGTACGGATTTCAAACCCACGTCACGCTTGCGACCACCCTGGTTGATCTCAATCTTCTGTTCCCAGTTAAGTACCTTGTCAGGATTACTGGGACGGTACCATGCAGTGTGGGTGTTTAAGAAGTTACGGTACTCCTCCAGGAAACGCCAGGTACCTTTCTCTGCGATGTAATCTTTTAGAGAACCCGCCATCTTGTTGATGGCACCCTCTTCAAACCAGTACAGGTTAATCATCTTGGCAGCATGGAAATAGGAGGACGCAATCTGACGTTTCTTTAAAATCGCTGCGTGTTTGTATTGCTGCTTGGCCAGCTCTTCATAAAGAGCCATGTGATACTGTGCATCACGCACGTCCGGGAAGGTAAACTTACTGACCTCTTTGTTGTAGATAGGTAAGAAGTTTAACCACATGTAGTAGTCACGGGTAAGGTACCAGGTGTGCTTGCCGTTTTTGAAAATGACACCGTTACGGCACTTCTCTTTCTCCGTGTCCCAGTACACCACAAAGTCTTTACTCTTGGGTGGTGCAGGGCAGTAGAACTTATCCTGGTTGAACTTGCGGGCCTGCTTGTTAAACAATAGGGAACACTCGTCAAAATGATACTCACCAGGCTTCTTGAAAATGGACCACAGAAATTCGCGGAACGTTTCACGTGTCACAAATTCCGTGTGGCCCCACTCTCCAGTGGCGTAATCATAGGTTGGGATCTTTATATACATCAGTTCTTCAGGTCGTCTACATGCAATCGCACGTGTAGCATGTCAGGGCACCATACCACATCTTCAATGCGGTAGCGTTGTGCGTTGATTTCTATGCTCTCTCCAATTCTTGGGACAAAACTGGACATATAGCGTTTTAGTGTACCGTCATTTTTGTGCAGTACAATGATCTTAATAGCCGTTGTCGTACTCATATGCATCAGGGGAATTATGGTGTGCTTTTAATTTTTGCAGCAAAGACGTAATGCATGACGCTTCAAACACCTTGTGTGTTGTAGCCATGCCGCTCCAGTATGGGTTACTGTCTTCCCTGTGATAAGCCTTCCATGTTTTGGTATAGCTGTTATAGTGGTACAACCAGTCGTACATCCACTCATCTTCTGATACGGTAGGCGTAACAGTTTCTTTAGTGTGGCGGGTGCGTAATTTGTACCCTTTAAACCATAACCAATCAGCAACGCGTTGGCAATATTGTTTGTGGTGCAGCCAAAGAGAAATCTCTACAAGGCACCAGGCCAGGGATTCAGTGATTCTTTTCATGTTGATAGGATTTTGTATGTAAGTAATACAAGCCAAAGAACAAACCCGACACGCAGTAAAACACGATGTCCGTAGTCCAGTAGGAACCTGTCCACTCCATCACCAGGGCGAAGAGTGCATCGAAACCAAAAGGGTTGAAGAACATAGCCAGCATCAGCAGGATGTTCCTGGTGGTTGTATGTCTGTATAGCTTCATCATCAGGGTCCATAGAATACGTATTCGTTCAACTTACATCTGGTCGTAGCCCAGTTGCTGGCCTCCGCGTACCATGCTTTTCTGCTCTTCCATCAAATCTTTGTATGCACCTTTAAAGCTCATGCGGATTGCTTCAAACTTTGCAGCTGCATTTACCAGGGAGTTTATGTTGCCATCACGCCCGTGTTCAATGGGCGTGGTTTCCATGTACTTTGCCAGACGGTCCAACATATGTTTCATACCAATGTATGCACGATAGGTTGGCGTCTCGTAAAGCTTCTTGCACATCTCCAGGGCATACAGGATCGGTTCATCTTCTGTAGAGAAATCAGGGTTGATCTGTGAGAGTATTAGTTCTTCTTTTTCATTCTCCGGTGTATCAAAGAATGGGTTCATGTCCGGGTTGGGACAGCTCATGTAGAACAGGTATAGGTACACTTTCATGTAACTGTCAGGATACTCATCCATAATATCCTTCAGGAACTTTAGCGCATAGCAGTGTTCTGATGGTATGATGGCGCCTTCGTTTATGTCAAATAGCTTTACCATTATTTCTTTTTCTTCTTCTGCAACATTGCAGCGTTATCCTTGTACCAGCTCATGATTGCCATGACCTCATCTTTAAGATAAGGCAAGTGATAGGGAATTACTTCTTTTACAATAGGTTCCCCGTTGCTGTCAAGCTTGCTGATAGGATATCCAAACTCATCTTTTTCATCTTCCTCCTCAAACACAATGTGATGAATTGTCAGTTTGCCAGGTTTTAAGTTTGGATTATGCTTTAAGATCATGAACATGTAGATGCTCAGCTGGAGGTTGTAATGATTTAGGTTGCAATCATCCAGGTGTGATACAGGAAAGTTCATCTTCTGTGAGATACCTTCCCAGTTCTTAAAAGATTCCTGCTTGATCTCCTTATTGGTTTTGTAGTCGGTGATATACACTGCACCATTAGCCACCTCCACCAGGTCTGATTGTCCACAGACACCTGCTGAGCGTAAGTATACCATGTGTTCAGGATAGATCCCTTCAATTAGTTTCTGCGAAGGGGCCACTTTTTTTCCGTGTTCATCAAACATGGGACGAATCACCGGCAGTTCCTGGTTGTGACGAGTCAGGGTTGTGCAGCCGGTGATATCATTCTCACGTTGGTCATGATACCAGTTACCCAGGTTACAGGCACGCTCAGATTCTTTCTTCCATGCAGCCTGTATCTGGTCTACTGTCATACCATACCATTTGCCCTTTTTGTTTGCGGCACTTTTTTTCGCTACCGTGTCGCTGTCAAAGGGTTGTTTCAAATGACCAATAAGTGTGGTCACGCTTGTCCAGACGGTTGTGTCGCTGGTGTCAATACTCTTGTACGAGTGGGTTGTGGGTTCAAATACCAGTGCCATCAGTCCTCCGCTTCTAATTGTTCTTTCAGTTTGTCTTCTTCTTCCGGTGTCATCACCGCCTCCCACTTACCCTTGTCACAGGCAGCTGACATTGCTCGTAGCTTTAGGGCCAGCGAGCAGCCACATGCACCGCAACAGGGTTGCGTACCAGGAATGGCACAGCTCTTACCCTCTCTGTCAATAAACTCACATGCCTCACAGATCTCCCGGCGTGCTGCCGCAATCTGCTCCACATGCTCTTTTTTGAACACCCGGTTCACGATTCCTTCAAGAATCTTCCCCTTGTTCTTCCAGATCTGAATGATCGTATTTTTCATAGGTTGTTGATTTTCTCTTTGCCATGATTTCAGCTTTGCGGTCCCGCTCCTGCTGAAGTTTATCCTTTAGGTCGTAGAATTTGGCCAGGTCTTTTTGACCCTGCAACTTCATCTCGTATGCCAGCATGGAAGGCATTTGCTCCAGCTGTGGGATGCGACGGGATAGTATCTCCATCTTGCGGTCAAGGCTTTTTGGTTTGACCACAAACTGACCCAGGTTGGGAACCTGGATCGAATAGTAATCTCCTGAGCTCATGCGTTTTCTCAGGGATGTGTAAAAAAACGACACAATATCTTCCACCAACTCTAGCGGAAGCTCCATCTGTTGTGCTGTCTTTGCAATCAGCTCTTTACGCTTTACCGGATTCAACAGATAAAAAGTTATAGTCCAACAACACGTTTCCTTTAGCAGATACAGGTATGCGCCCGGTTATCTGTATCATCTTCTTGCCGCGCCCGGTTTTCTCCACCAGCGCCCGCTTTTCCAACTTGACAATCCTGTTACGCACGTTTTGTGCGCGCACCGCAATCTCTTCCGGCTTCATATCAGGATACAGCTCACGGGCTGCATCGGTACAAAATGTACCCAGATTCATAGGTCCCCATACCCCAAGCAGGGTAAGCAGCTCCATGTCTGATGGGATCAGGTGCTCCTTACCAAAGAATACGACCTCGGTCATTATCTGGTATCTCACCAGGTCTTTGGGGGTTACCCTTACTTTTTTAAGTATACGGTTTACTTCCATAGGGAATTAAGTATTGTATCCTGAGCCCAGGTCTTGCACCTGGATATCACCCGTTATCGCAAATGTTGCCAACATTTGTGACGAGCTATCCCACCCGATAGCAGATGTGGTTATCTTTTAAGGCTTCGCCCAGCCCAGGATACCTTGGTTTTTCACTTAGTTGCGGGGGCAGGATTCGAACCTGCGTACTTTGGCTTATGAGACCAAGCTGGGACCAACTCCAGTCCACCCCACCTTACCAGAGATTACCACACAATGGCAACCTCAAATGCGTTCAGCATCAAATAGTGTTTATCCTCGATGCTCACTACCTCACAGCTCTGCAACGCCTGGCCTGGAATGTATACTTCGTCACCGGCTGACATGCCTTCCACGTCTTCACCAACGGCAGCGATTTTCAAACGGCTCCACTTGCTGATGAACTCCTGGTCCATGGCAGCTTCCTGATCCGGTGTCAGTTCGATCACTGACTTTGGACGCTCTGGCTTCTCAATGAGAATACGGCGTCCCTTAAGGGCTTTAAACTCTAACATTACTTATTGCTTTTTAATGGTCTCATTTTGGGAGCTTCTGCAGGTGCATCCTCCTCCTCTTGCTCAGGAGCGTTTTGCTGGTTTTGTACCTGGGCCATAAACATGGTAGCCTGCAGGCGTTCTGCGTCAGATTTAGCAGCACGGGCTTGCTGTTCAGCAAGGTCTGCTCTTAGTGTAGCCAGTTCAATCTGGTCTTTGTACCACGCTACTACTTCATCGCGGGTAACTTCCTTTTCAGGAGTTTCAGTTTTTGACATAGGGTTAGTTGGTTTATTCAGCAAACTGCTGAGGTTTACAGTACAAATATACTTCAAAAGTTTAACCTCTACAAATTTATGCATATATTTGTACCCTAACCTCTACAAAATAATATGTACGTAACCAGAGAAGACGAATGGTCCGCAATGCAAAAGGTATCTGTATTGCTGGAAAAGTACGATGACCTCACACCTGAGAACACGGTGATCCTGAACGTAAGCCCTGACTACAGTTCTTCTGTGGCCATGTACCTGGCCCATCAGCTCAGCGTTGAAGGAGAGATGATAAACATGATCCCGGTAGATGTACCCTACCCCGATGAAGACAAAACCCCATACCAGGATAAGTTTATCAAGCTTATCCCTGAGCTCAAGGGTTATTATAAGATCATCCTGGTAGAAGCGGGTGTGATTACCGGCAAGAACTATGCGTTCATGGTAGACCAGTTAAACATGGCAGGATACAATCCCATCACAGTGGCATTGTATGAAAATAAACACAGCACGTTTAAGTGTGATGTTGTAGGACAGTATTATGACTCCCAGGAGCGGGAGCTGGAATTTTACTATGAGGTGTACAACAAGCACTGGGACAATACCAATGGTTATACATTGATTCGTGAACACGACCAGAAGACAATGCATGGTAAGCAAATCAAGTGGATAGAATGGGCTGACAACAACTTTGCAAAGAAAATGCACGACGAGCCTGCAGTGGGTCGTTCTTTAATTTTGGACCCGCAACACATGTATGCATACACCTGGCTAACAACAACAGTGGCCGAGATTCTTGAACAGACCCCGACCACTGTAAAATTTAAGACTAAGAACTCTGTCTACCTGCTAACAGGCATGCGTGCATAATCTTACTTAACCCTCCATATACGAGCAAACCGTTGCTCTGGTTTAATGACCGCTGATTTCATCAGCAAATTACCGTGATGCGTTTTGATGATTTTTTTGACGGTGTGCAGTTTAACCTTGGGGATTACAAATGACTGCCTGGGCTTGATCTGAGTCAGGAGGTCTCCAACTTGTTTTACAAACTCAGGGTCGCGGACTCCTCTTTCTGGAAGAGGTACGTTTGATTCTAACTTGAGCGTCTGCATTTCATCAGCAACGCTCTTAAGTTTCACAGCAGATTTCGCTGCGATCTTCTTGGATGATGCCATAGTAAAAGTGATTTTTAATTGTAGAGCAAGGTAGAAAAATCTAATGATTCAACAAAAAGATTTTGTACAAAACCAAATTCACCTCTACATTTGTATTGTACCTATGAGTGAAAACCACAAAGCAAAACTGACCCTGTTCTTCACAGGGGTCATTCAAGTCTACTTCGTAGCAATCAACACCTATTTCTTAAGCAAAGAGTTTTACCTGGGCGTCACCTTTGCCGCCTTTATGATCTCAATGATATGGTCACACAACATCAAGAAGATTGCCTTCGGAACAACGAGCGACAGGGTGCTGTACTCCCTGGGGGCCACGGTAGGTTCTCTCGCAGGTCTTGCGACAAGCAAAGCAATGACCAGTCTAATCTCCAATCTGCTATGACAATCAACAACAAATTCAAGTTGGGAGAGACTGTCTTTTTAAAGACAGATCCCGACCAGTATGCACGCATCATCGTGGCTATTCAGATCACGGTAGACGGAGGCATGCTCTACAAGCTCGCCATCAACATGAGTGAGCAGTGGCACTATGAAGTAGAACTTCAACGCGAAAAGACTCCAGACTTTATGCAAAACTAATTCCCTCGACCGCTACCTTGGGACCTGTTACGTGACAGCAGGACAATGAAACCCCCGGCCTCATCGCTTGGGGTTTTTTGTTTGCCGGGATCACTCTTCTAATGCTGCCTCATCTGCATGAATTTTTCCAAAAACTGCATGCACTACTGTCCAGTTTTTTACGCAAGAAACTTGACACATGTACGTAGGGACAGATTGTCCCCCTAGGGTTACCTCACTTTCACCTACCCCCGGTTATACCTACAGGTATTATACCCCCCAGTACCGACCAAGTACCCACCAAGTACCGACCAAGTTCAGGGGGAGAGAATCTTATGAGGGGGAGTGAGCGTAGGGTACCTAGCTAAAACCTCCCCGCCCTCGCCAACCACAACCCTCACCCCCCAATCAATTCAGCAGTAAACCCAAATCTGATATGAAGCAGTTCATCATCGCGGGTATGGTCATTTATGCAAAGACTTTGGTAGAAGCGTACTGCTACTATCGAGACTTCTGCAAAGAGGACTGACACTGCCTCGGGAGAGGCGGACCGCACAGGCAGAGCACAGAGAGTCTCACGCAGGCTCTCTGACTTGCTCTACAAGCCTGTACGCCACAACCCACACCACCCATGTAATTCAGTTTAACCCCTAAATACAAATGCCATGAGCAAAATCCAAATGGTTCCCTCGGATGAAAACGGAAACTGTATCATCCGCACCTCTCAAAATGATCCTACCACGGGCTTCATCGTCCTTCAATCGAAGAAGATCCAAGTCCGTGGTAGACGCGCCACTTCCGTTAAGCGTAGCTGCTATATCAGCGGTACGCTTGAGGATTTGCGCGACCTGTATGAAGTCTTCAGTACCGAGGGCATCGACGGCAAGATCGTCATCCGCGAGTACGTGAAGTCTCAGGTCCCTGACGAGTTCCTCATTAAGAACCGCGAGACCAAAGCGGTAGAGTGGGACCGCATGATTCCAAAGCGTGCAGGTAACGAGGGTCCTGTCCTATTGAAGGGCGGTGAGCCTATCTACCGCTTTAGCATTTATGATGAAACGGGCAGTCTGCCTGATATCATCGTAGAGCATGATAACGGAGATGCGGTCCGCGCTCACAGAGAAGCTGAAGCTGCCAAGGCGGCTAAGGCGGCTTTGCCTACGGGCCGCAAGAGGGCTAACGCGAGAGCGTAGTCCTCGCCCGCACTGATACACGGTGGCTCACTTCGGTGGGCTGCCGCGTATACAGTCGGTACCTGCCACACACAACGCGAGACACCCATGTGTAGTACTGTATCCACTCGGTGAACTCGCCCGAAGCACGTTGATCAGAACGGGGTCATCACCCCCTGCCTGACACAACCCACACCTCCCAAATGATACAGTTTAACAAATAACATAAACCCCTAAATCATCAGAGCTATGGCAGTAAAAATCGCCCCATCTGAAGGTGGTCAGTTGATCACCGCAACATCTAACCCTGCATACGGCTACATGAGAGTCGTTGAGAAAAAGACCAGCGTGCAGGGACGTTGGTCAAGAACCGAAGAGCGCAGTGCATTAGTACTGGGTGAGATCGATTCGCTGGTAGACATCGTTAAAGGCGCTCGCAATGGAGAGTTGGCCGGTCGCATCGTGTACCAGGATTACCTACAGTCTGAAATGCCAGATCATGTGCGCAAAGACTTGGTAGGTAAGCGCGATGAAGAGGAAGCGTTGGAGAACATATTCCGTCGCGCTGGTCAGGACGGTCCATACTTAACTGTAGGCGGTGAGCGCATCGTGCGTTACAAGTTCTACGATGAGAGTGGATCTCAGTCTGACATCCTAGTGCAACACGATAACGGTGACGCTATCCGTGAGCACCAGACAGCACAAGCAGCGAAGGCTAAGAAGGCCACGTTGCCTGCAGGTAGAAAGTAATCGTGAGTAAGGAAACTGTATAGGGGGTGGAGAGTAATCTCTGCCCCTCTATATCAGTTCTTGCCAGCGCTAGCTACCACCTATCCAGGTATTATCACCTCTAACAGTTCTTGCCACGCAGTGATCAGCACGGATTTACACCCCAAAAAACAAGAAACCCAGTGTTTACGGGGTACTCAGCGATGGACAAACCGCACTTAGGGTATCAAAACAAGGGTGTTTTGTGCGTTGATCACAGGATTGTGAGGGAGCGTGAGAGGTTAGCCACTCCCCCACCCCACTGATGCTAACCCTCTGTCACAGAGTACGTTACCGCTCAAAATTGTGCGCACGTAGATAGCTACACATGTAAGTACAGTATTAAGTACACATGATAGTCAGCATGATAGAACAGCTATATAAGCCTATGTGTCTTTACTCTATACTACTCTCTATAGGATTAGAGCTTTAGTCAGAGTAACAGCCACCCGTTTTTCCGTTAACCCCTTAATCTCACATGAACATGAAGCAGATGCTCATTCTTTTTACCCTGTGTGTCATAGCATGTTCTGCTGACACCATCGTTGCGTCTCACCCTGATGACCATGCGTCATTCATGAGGGTATCAGATGCTATTGCCTCTATAGACAGTTTGCATCTTCAATATGATGATGTGACTGATGAGAACATCACCGCTGCCATTCTGCATGCAGCTGACCACTATCACCTGGACGACGTTGAGTTGCAGGCTGTGGTCGATCACTATGCAGACTAATTGTTAACCCCTAATCTTTTGCCATGACCACATTCTTGACAGAGCAGGTACCTCTCTAAACTACCTAAGGCTTAGCCGTTACTCCCTGATGAACTGCGCATTGATCACGCACAGGAATGGGAGTCTAATTTTTTAATGCACCACAACTTACTTTCCCAAGGGTGAGCAGTTGTAATAACAGAAGACCTAAAAGGAAAAATGTTCTGTTATAAAGATTCAATCCTGTTACAACTGAGTGCAGAGGGGAAAATTAGTAGGACCGCTTGACCCGTGCATGGGGAGGTTCAAACACCGTACATGGGTGCAAACGTGTGCGTCGCGCTGTAAGGACAGAGCGCATGGGGAGACCGGACAAAGAGTCTCCCCAGATCTGTCTCAAGTTTAACCATTAAACCACAGTCATATGACAAAGTTTATTGTTTTCAATACGCCCAAACAGGCAGAGCACTGGATGAAGCGTCAGAACAGTCTTCTCAAACGGCATGCGGATGAGTATGACAATGAGTCCTTTGATTACTACTGTGTAGGAGTCAAGAACCAGGTCATCAATGTCTCTGGCTGGTCATGTGGCTGTGGATGTGGACAGGGTGCAATGAGTGCACAAGTGGTCGGGCGTATCAAACGCGCCTGACCTTTTTTTTGTAATCCCACAACAACCACATATGCATAGATCCCACCCTGGTATCAATCTCACGCCCTCATTTAAAACACTTGAGGTTGTGATTTGCGGACAACTTTCACCTGAAGGTCCGTTTAACCTGGCCAAAGACGGCAATTTCCTTACAGACCTTGGGTCTGATTTCTACAAGTGCAAACGCATACTTGCAGAGAACCTCAACCTCGCAATCATTTGTGAATACCCAATGATTGCAAAATAAACAACAGTTGAACTAAACCTTTAAGCCGTATGAACTACGAACACTACCACGAGTTACAGAAAGAATTCAAATTGGGTATGCTTGCCGGTGTGGCACTTACCCTTGGCGTGATTGCAGTTGCAGTCATGATTTACGCAATGTTTAACCCTTCAATTATAACAGTAACATGAAGACACTTATCACCATCCTTTCATTCATGGCAACGTATGCTTTGTTCTACGTTACTGTCGCTGGTTTTTTCGCGTGTGTTACACCAGCCACCTTTACTGACATTGCGGCTCACCCTGCGTACGGCGTAATGGGTTCAATCATATTTGCAGTTGCTGCAGGTGTGGTTGCAGATGACGTATGGCAAAGCTTAAACAGGTAGAGGTTTCTATGCAGGAGATCTGGGCGCACACGCGTCCAGTCCTGCACAGGAACAAGAAGAAATACACGCGCAAAAACAAACATAAACCTAAGTCCAAAGACGATGAGTAAAAAGATTCACTTACACGACTACGTTGACCTATCTGGTCTCACACCACAAGTTGCACGCAAGTTCATGAACATGTCAGACTTAAGCATCGAGGTAGAAAAGTACCCGCTTGAGTTACATACAGACGCTTTTCATGGACAGCGCATTGATGGTTACATGCGTGGTCGCAAGTACATCTTGATCGGACTCTTTGCTGACCCTAATACCTATCACTGATATGGAAGAAAGAAATTGGAACGTGATCCTGCACTTTGGCAGAGGTCATAGCCAGGTGATCACCGGCATTACAAAACATGAGGCTCAATTGCACATCATGACCACCGTGTTCAACAATGAAGACTCTGTTAATGCACAGGTCTTTGTTACTACGCCTTAATAAAAGCTGAAGTGTGCAGTGTGTTGAAATATTTTTTAGTTGTTTTCATGTGAGCCAGACACACAGGGTTTACTGCTATTAACCGCACTTAATGTCCGCTGGCAACGGACGCTTCAGTCTTTTTTTTTCACAGAAGTTTTACTTAATCCCACAATCCCTATGAAACAGAATATTTTTCAATTTACATCAGCCACGCTTGCTTTTTGTGTGACTATGAGCATCGTGCTCGCATTTTTTGTACCCATTGACGCTGATCATGAGCATGGTACAATTTACATTGTTGATACCATGATCAAGTTTCTGTTGATTCCAAGTGTTATAGGCTTTGGTGTCTTTGCATACATGGCCATTGATCGTTACCTGGACATGCCTGCTCACCGTATCACTCTTCCTCACTGTAAAGCAGAGATTGATTGGACAGAGGTTGAGCGTGATGAGGAAGGTGAAGAGATCAGTCGCAAGAGATATGAAGTAAGAGTGTTTCACACTATGACTTCTGAACAACTAGAAACTGTGGTTCATTTCTGGCATCAACACCGCAAGTACAATGAAGATGCACCACGTACATCCGAGGGGTTTGTTGATTTTATCAATGTACATACTCCGCATTGGGGTGCACTTACACAAGAAGATTTGTTGAACCGTTTAAAAAACAAGTAATATGAAGAAGCACTTCACATACGATGAAAAAAGCATGACCTACATTCCGGCTGAGGGTATGGTCATGAATATGTCTCTTAAGAAATATGCAGCAATTATCACATTTATGTTGACCGTTGCATTTGTAATAGGATACATATTTGGTTACATGATAGGTGTCAACAGTGTTGACCGTTCTGACAAAGAAGTCAAGATTGTCACAGAGCAGGCAGATCCGTTTACTCAAGAGAAACTCACCAGTTACTTGTCAGATCTTAACGTTAAGTTTCCTCAGATCGTGTACGCCCAAGCTGTGCTGGAAACAGGAGAGTTTAAAAGTGAGATTTTTAAGTCAAACAACAACTTGTTTGGCATGAAAGAAGCCAAGGTTAGACCTACCACCAACTGTGGTACAGACCGCGGTCATGCTTTGTACACTACCTGGCAAGCATCAGTACTTGATTATGCACTTTACCAGGCTGCGTTTCTTTCGCATATACACACTGAAGATGAGTATTACAATTACCTCAGTCAGTTCTATGCAGAAGATCCTACGTATGTCACCAAGGTCAAGTCCATTGTCCAAAAGAACACCATTTAATCACTTAATCTCATAACCATATGCCCAAGTATCATGAATGGAATGCTCAGGAAGCTCAGGAAGAAGAGTACCTACGTCTTAAACACTTGGACGATGAGTATTGGTATGCGCTGTTCTCAGAAGAACTGCGAATCAAAGAGCCTCCTTTTGTAGCGATGGCTCTAAATAGCCAAGGTCAACTTGTCATGGTCCGTGGCCTAACGGAAGATGATGTACACGTGGCTTGTTTTGCCAATCAGCTACACTTGTTGGAGGTATACTATCCTAAACAATTTATCTGATATGTTTTTACACATCTATCTGGTGGTCATCTATCTTTTCGGTTTGATGGTGATCACTATGAAGTACCATAAGGAAGGTGAACTGGTGGCGGGAGACCTGCTTCTCTTGCTGTCCAGCCCTTTCTCTATGGTATCTGTCCTGTTGATACGCCTGGTTTCTCCTTTTGTGGATATTGACCAGGTTATCCTCAGGAAATAAACACCGTACTGTTGACAAAAATCTTCTGAATTTAACCTCTACATTCTTGGAGGTTACATCTACAGAATGTACCTTAACATCTACAAATCCCAAACCTTTATTGCGTATGAAAAAGATTGCAATTGTATGTGCAAATGCACAGGGTATTATCACCATTGATGACAATGGCCGCGCTCAAATGCAGCGCTATGACAAGATATACCAGTCCAACATGGGCAGGAACAACAAGGTCAACCGCACACGTCAACGTGTAGAAACGGAGACCTATCAGTTGAACATGATACAGCGCCAGATGTTTCGTCGTCTGATGTATGGTCTTAAAGAGTATTCACCTGAACAGGTGGCTGCCATGAGTCCATCTGCACTTGGCCGTATTGTGGACGACTACAAGAAAGCCAAGCGTGCATTGCATGTGATGAAGGCTAAAAAGCATTTCAGGATAGAGACCAAGTTGATGAATGAAATCTTCCGTCACTGTCCTATTGGAGACAAAGACTATGATTGGTTTGATCCGCTTCCAAAGAACGTTACGTTGCGTTCACTGGGTATCTCTACCAAAGAAGTAGTGGATGAGTTCATCCGTCGTAAACTTCTGCCTAAGAACTTCCATTCACTAACCGTTCAATCACCTGCACTATGACCCAGGAATCTACACAACCCACGTCTCAGACCAACCAATATGCTGGTCTGAACAATCAGGAACTTGTCTTTATCTACTACAAGATGAGAGAGTTCGTCACAAATCTTGATCAGAATTTGTCACAGAACAAGATCAGGAAAGAGGTTGACACCCCTATGGGTAAAGGCGTTGCGTACATTGGTGTGTCAGATGAGCAAGTGGAAAAGTTCAAAAGCTCTGAGCATTACAAGGTCATGCACCAAGTGGTAAGCAAGCTTGAACCTATCATTGAGTTGATAGAAGAAGTGGATGAGAGCAGTAAGGTATTTGCCAATGAACTACGGTAGGGTCGCAAACCAGGCAGTGTTCTTTCCAGAACTTTCCCTTGAATCCAAAGGATTGTATGCAATACTGTGCAGCCTGTGCGGTACAAAGAACTACTGCTACCCCAGCGTACAGACGCTTGTGCAGTTGTCCGGCAAGAGTCGGTCAACTGTACAACGGCTGTTGGCTGAACTGTCTTCAAAGGGCGTAATCAAACGCAGCTTTGATCCTCAAAAGAATTTAACAATAACCGTCCATCTACTGGACAAAAAATCCTAACCATGAGTAAACCAAACGCATCCTACATGGAGCAAATTGCACAATTCCACGAGCAGTGTGAGCAAGCAGGTATTGAAACAAACGACGGTCTTGTATTGGCTGTTGAGACTGACACAAAAGGCAAGCCTTTAGGTATAGTCTTAAAGCAACAGGGCAGCCCGTTCCTTTTGTTGGGGATCATTGACAAGGCAGTTGAGATGCTAGGCAATGCACGCCAGCAAATCTTGGATGACCTTGCTGAAAAAGAGAAGATCTCCAAGATGGTAGAGAAATTGCCTGCAGCACTGGCCAACCAGATCAAAGAATTAGAGATGCGCATGCGTGCAGCTGTTGCTGATGGCAACGTAGAGGAGATGAAAAATATACAGGCAGAACTTGACCACTTACTTGAATCATCCAGAGATGGATTGATTGAGATGTTACGCAAAAAGCGTGACGGTGAGAACGGTGAAGATTTTAATCCTGGAGACTTTTTGAAGGGTGGGTTGTAAGTGAAGTGTCCGCATGGGGGTGTGTCATCAGTGAGACACCCTCCATGTTGGGCGCTAATACTCTACATATCTCTCTTTACTTACCTGTCACTGGTGAGACGGGGTAAGTCTCATGGATGAGACACCCCTGTGTCACTGGTGAGGCACACAAACAGTCATATTAACAATTATGGGAGTAGACATTTACGGTATAAAACCCTTGGCACCAGAGCCTTTGCTAACAGAAGATGCCACCCCTGAACAGGTGCGCATTGCCAAACAGATCCGTGAAACTTGGAAGATGGAAACACCAGGGGCATACTTTGCCAACAACTGGTGGAACTGGAGACCCATTCAAATGTTGATTCAGGTGTTCAACGAAGCGTACCAGATTGGTATACCCGCTGAACAGATTGACGCACTGAATTCCAATAGCGGCCATGGCATAGAAAGTCCCGCACACTGCGAGCATCTGGCCAAATGCTTTGAGGAATTCATCAACAGTATGGAGACAAATAACCAAGTCGCTGTGTATTTCAACACAGGATTATGGCATGATGAAAAGGGTCATCCCGCAACTGACAAAGACTTATCTGAACTGATGAGTATTGATATGGGTATTCTATATGAACCCGTGAAGGTAAACGATAGGTTTTACACACCTTATCATGCTACCAACATTGACAACTTAAAACACTTTGCAGATTTTTTGATGAACTGCAACGGCTTCAACGTTTACTAACAACCCAAAACCCATAAGCACATGCTTTTAAAATCATTTATTGAAGGTACAAGCTACCACATACGCCCATTAGATGGACAGGACATTGAGAAATCTTTATCAAGAAAGATGGAAGATGTGAAAATCACCTCTACCATTTCTGACTTTGCCCAGTTCCCACTAGGTACACTGTTCTTTTGCAACAATGTGGAGATGCCTGAAACTGACCACATTCACATCCCAAAGGGTAGTGCCATTCCGTTGTTGTATAACGGCTCTGTGTTTCCATTGACAACATTGGGTGAATCACTCAAGGATGTTGTTAACTACACAGTTGACTACATGTTGTCGTCAACTGAATACGGTATTGACGCAGCCAAGAAGTTTACCAGTGCAGTAGAAGCATATGGTTACAGCTTTGACTGGGAAGAGAAACTTAAAGTTCCTGAGCCAGGATCAGGTACCGCGCCAATGGGTGCGATGAAAGCTGCCATTGCGGCTAAGTATCCTTGTCCTAAAGTAGAGGACATTGGTTTTCAGGTAGACCCTGACAAGTGGTTCCTCATGGTGCGTAACGTACTACGTGGAGAGAACACCTTGCTGGTAGGTCCCACCGGGTCAGGTAAGACGGAGATCATGACCTATTTGTCCAAGGCAATGGAGCGTGAGCTTCATATCCAGGACATGGGTACCGTGCAAGATGCATCCTCTGCATTGCAGGGTGTGCATCGTTTGAACAAAGAAGGCCACTCTGCCTTTGAGTTTGCTCCATTTGTTGACCACATCAAGAGCGGTGGCATCGTCTTGCTTGACGAGTTGAACCGTTCTCCCCTGGCTGCTAACAACATCCTGTTCCCTTGTTTGGACAGACGTCGTTACTTGCCGATTGACATTGCCTGTGAAGGCTGCGACCGCAAGATCGAGGTGAATGAGAACACGGTGTTCTTTGCCACTGCGAACTTGGGTGCAGAGTACTCAGGTACACAGGCCATTGACCGCGCATTGTTAGACCGCTTCTTCCCTATCGAGTTGGATTACCCACAAGAAAAGGATGAGGTGCGTGTCTTGATGATGCGTACAGGTGTTGATGAGAAGTCTGCCACCGGTATTGTGAGAGTCTCTAACGAGATCCGCAAGCAGTACAAAGAGCAGGAGCTCACCAACGCCGTGTCTGTACGTCACACGTTACAGGCTGCTGGTCTGATCGCTGACGGTTTTGACGCTGACAAGGCGTTACGTTCTACGATCCTTCCTCTGTTTGAGGATGGCATCGGGGTGTCTGAGCGCTCTAAAGTGCTTGGCATCATGGCTGCATTCTAAAAGCTGTAAGGGAAACGCTATAGTTGAGCGGGGAGACATGTTCTCCCCCTCATCATTCCCCAAGTTGAACTATGCACGACGACCTACACATGGGTAAATACGTAAAAGACTGGTTTAATAGACGCGCGGAAGACGCGTTCACCCACGTTGATGACTCTAAGAGATTATTCAGCTGGGACCATGGAAGAGATTCGTACTCTTCTTACTTCCACACTGGCAAGAACCCTGCTAAAGACGCAGGTAAAATGATTGGCTCCATCTTCAAAGTGATTGGACTGCCCAAGCATATCAAGTATACTCCTGTGGCTAACCAGGTCAAGGAAAGCTTGAGAGGATCTGCCCCCAAAGTACACATCCCCATTGGTATGTTGCGTGACGAGCACAAACAATGGAAGGATGATCCCGCTACTTTGGATGCATTCTATGGTGCATGTATCCAGAACGCAGCACTTGCAGCGATGCAGTCTGACACGGATTACAAGCGCACCATTAAACCACGTTATGGTGAAGACAAGAAAAGTGTGCACCACTTGCTGACTTCCGTGCTCAATACAGAACGTATTGACAAGAAGCTGGCAGACCGCATGCCTGGTTATTTGAAGTTCGTACAGAAGTTCAAGAACCATACGTATGAGGAGAACTATGAGGCACCTGCTGAAGATGCACCTGCGCGTGCACGTTTGTTGGACCTGGTGGTTCGCATGCTTCGTTACCCTGCACACATCACTGAAGAAGAGATGGAAGAGTTCAAGAAGCCCATTGAATCGATTGAGCGTATGCTTAAGCGCAGAGGTGGGATTCCTGACACGTTCTCAGAATGCGAATCCTTTGGTCGTTCTATGGCCAAGATTGTGTATGAGTACATGGAAGAAGAACCACCACCCACAGAAGGTGGAGGAGATGGTGAAGGTGATGATGAGAGTGAAGGCGGGGACGGTACACCACCTCCAGGAATGGGTGAAGGTACCGGTGAAGGCGCTTCTGGTTCTGAAGGATCAGGCTCTGAATCCGGTGGGTCTATGCCTATGAGCAAGGCTGACCTGGATAAGATGGCTGATGAGATGATGCGTGACCTGATGAGTGGTGACGAAGGTGATCCTGCCGACAAGAAACTGATGCGTGACTTTGACGACTTTGAAGATTCATCCAAGGAAGCTGATGAGGACTTGTGGGATAAGATTGGTGAAGGTAAAGCAGAGCGAGGTAAGGTTACTTTTGACGTGGCTACACCGCAGAAAGACATGTACCTCAGAGAGAAGGCCAAGATTGATCTGACCAAAGCACAGGTACTCGCACGTTTGTTTGCTCGTAAGAGCAAGGACTATGAGTTTGTGATGAAGTCTATGCGCTCCGGTCGTTTGGATGTGGGTAAGCTGGCAGAAGCCAAGCAACATGTTCCTACGATCTATGAACGCATGGGTCAGGTGAAGACCGACAAGATCTGTGTAGGTGTACTCATCGACGAGTCTGGTTCCATGAGCGGACAACGCATTGAGAAAGCCCGTCAAGGTGCTATCTTCCTAAACGAAGTACTCAAGAAGATCCCTTCTGTGGAGCTGTTCATTTACGGTCATACAGCAGACACCAAGGGTATTGGCTCTACCGACATGATGATCTACCGCGAGCCTGGTAAGCAAACAGATCCCTACGCACTGGGTTCTGTGAGAGCTCGCGTGGAGAACCGTGACGGTGAGGCTATCCTTGCTACCGCTGCGCGCATTCGTTCCAAGACCAAGAACGCAGGTTTATTATTCGTACTGTCTGACGGTGGCCCTTGTGCGCATGAATATCATGGTCGCTCTGCGGTCAATGATGTGCGTAAGAAAGTACTGCAGGCAGAGGCACTTGGATTCCAGGTGATCCAGATCGCTATCTCCGAATATGTTCCTTCTTCAGAAATGTTCAATCACTACATCACCATGACTGACATGAGTACCTTACCCAAGGACCTTGTCAACTACATGAGTAGAAAGATTGGCAAGCTGGTGAAGGAGCGTGTGTTTGTATAACTGTAAACCCCCAGGTGTAACAGCCTGGGGGAATACTTAATCCTTGAAAAACTATGCAGGTAACTGTAAAAACTAAAAAGAAAAGAATCAACGTTGGCGTTGGGATAGTTCTGTTTACTGTATTGCTGACATTGAAGTTGGCAAACATTGTCGATTGGAGTTGGTGGTGGATAACAAGTCCTCTATGGATTCCTATAGCACTTGCTGTGCTTGTTATGCTGTGGGGAACAGCCGCCATGCTTTTTGAACCTTTCAGAAAACTTGACGACTTTTTCTTTCGCAATGACGCTCACCACATTGTCAGCAACAAAGGCTGGCAGGAACTTAACAAAGAACAAGATGAAGACTAACCTTTTTCTTCTACTGACAATCATACTCCTGTCTTCCTGCAGGGAGCACATTGATTCATACACTGAACCTCTCCTGCTAAGACAGTTGTCCAACGTGACAGAAACAAACCAAAGCAGCTCAGGTAGTTTCATGCTGTTCTTTGCCAGTTACCGCAGTGAAACCACCAACGAGGACATGATCAAGGTGTTTGCAAAGGTGGACGGTTCCTACCGTTTTCTTGAGATTCCCATGGAGATGGTGAAGATCAAGCTGGACAACACGGTAACGCGTCCTTATGTGCAAATATACTACGAAGAGTTCTTCTTTAAAAAACCTACAGACACCCAGATCTGTGATTCCATGAACGACTACTACGTCAAAGGTCGTGGTTCAGGTATTTACACCTACATGATCGTATGCCCTGAGAAATACCTGCCTGAAGAACTGCTGCCTGTCAGCATAACGCACAAAGCGATATGATAAACATGACTGAAGACCAAAAGCACCGTGTGTTGAACGCCCTGATGTGGATGCAGGTGTCTGTTTACATGTGTGACAACACAGAGAACATCCCCTGGTTCCACGCCAAGCGGGTGAAGTATCTCTCCAAGAACCTGGTGGATGCCATCATGAAAGACCATGGGCATATCATCCAGTCTTTGTGGGATGATGAAGGCACCCAGATGAGTACTGTTACTCGTGTAGTGGATCAGTTTTGTGAGAAGATGCAACAGATTGACTATTGGAAAATTCCTGAAGTCAATGCATTACTGGACATGTATATCCGTGGTGATTTTGATGAGCTGTTTGCTAAAACTGCAACCAATACTAAAGCATGAGTGGAACTACTCCCACAGAAACCGTACTGCGCAATGCATTACAAGGACCACACAGCCATGGCGCACTGATGGTCGATGACAAACCTGTTCTTTACAGGATAGAGCGTGATAAAATCGTTACGCTGCTGGAGTACGCTCCACACATTCAGGCGGCAGTATCCCCTGAATTTTTCTACAAACACATAACAATCCTTACATCTCCTTGCCTATGAAAAATGCATGGCACCAATCCGGTAGCACGTTCTCAATAGACGAAGTTACCTCACAAGTTGACAAACTACCTGTAGGGGTATACAAACTCCAGTTCAATGAAATGATCAGCAAGTTTTACCTAACCCTGATCTCTGAGAAGTTTGAGTTTCCGTACAAATTGTACAACACTGAGACTAAGTTTGTTAACCGTGTTAAAAAGACATGGGACAACACCACCGGCAACATGGGCATCCTGCTTAACGGTATCAAGGGTACCGGTAAGACGGTGACAGCAGAGCAGATCTGCAACAACATGAACCAGCCGGTGATCATTGTGTCTCAAAACTACAAGGGGTTGACCAACTTCTTAAATGAGTTTCAGCAGGACATCACTGTATTTATTGATGAGTATGACAAGATTTTTGAACGCAGTGGCAGCTTGTTGACTGTTATGGACGGTGCGTTGAAAACCAATGCACGCATTATGTTCTTGCTTACTTCCAACGATCAGTGGATTGAAAAAAACATGTTGCAACGCCCTAGCCGTATCCGCTACATTAAGCAGTATGGAGACTTGCCTTTGAATGCGATCATGGATGTTGTAGATGACATGCTGGTACACCCGCACCACCGCAAGCGGACCATTGAGATGATTGCCAATATGCCGATCATCACCATGGACCTGGTGAAAAGTGTGATTCAGGAAGTCAACATTCATGATGAGGACCCACTTGTTTTCAAAGAGTTCTTCAACATTAATGGTGACAATGACGACAAGCGTTTCAATGTGTACTACCTGAATGAGCAAGGTCAGAAAGTGTTGCATACTGCAAACGCGGGCATCAACTTGCGTCAGATCAAATCTGAAATTATAGGTCATGATTTCCGCATTGAATCTGGTCGTCCTGAGAAAGGCAACAGTACTGGTTACCAGGGTGAGGTCACACAAGTGATATCTGACAACCAATTTGTAGTGGGATACTATGTTCAAGAGCGTGTCAGAACTACTGACCCGTCCATGCCTGAAGAGATGAATGAATACTTTGTAGACCGTGTGTATATCCTGGAGGAAGTTAAGAAAACCCATTCAGCATTTAATGCCTATGACTTCTAAAGAAGAAAGACAAATTGTGTACAACTCCGTGCTCTGTTTAGGGTGCGGAGCTGTGCTCGTCTCCTACCACCGTCATGACTACAAGACGTGTGAGTGTGACAACCAGACTATGGTTGACGGAGGAACCAGCTACCTGAGATACGGTGGCAAAGACATGACAAAAGTGGTGAGTACACCCGTATTCTTTGATGAACCTTTTGATAAGGTTCGTCATTACGCATATCGCGGTGCACGCGGAAAGAACGGTGACCAACCGTTAAAGTGGATACCCATATGCGACCTGACCAACAATCATCTCCAGGCTATCCTGGATTATGGCGGTGCTGACTGGCACCTGGCTTTGATCAAGCAAGAGATCACTTATCGTGAGTTGCATGGCATCATGATAGAAGACACAGAAGTTTAACCCAATCCTATTTAAATCATGAGAGTTTCAAGAACTGATTCAGTAGTTAACTACGCAAACTTTATTCAAGAAGTGTATGACTTGACACATAAGGCACCAACAGAAGTGTCGATGCAGCAGCTTTGCCGCAAGCACAGGGTGGCTACCACAATTTGCACAAAATTACAAGAAGGTGGTGTACTACGCAGGGGACACAGAAACACTTATCGCTGGATAGGACCCGCTCCTACTCCACAGTTCATAGCAACCATGCGTAACGGTACCATGCAGTACCACAGGGAAATGACCTATAAGCAAAGAGCTGTGGTCAAAGATCAGTTACAGATGAACCTGGGCGCAGAAACACGTGTGACACCGGTTGTCTCAAAGACCAAACGCCAGGCTAAGAGAACTTTCTCTTTCTTCTGGGGATTGGTGAAGTTCAACTACTAATAACAGACCTGTGAAAACAACACCCTTTGATTATGACAAATACATATCCACCTTCCCTAGACCTAAAGTGTTTACCAA